>Ga0307515_10000210_pt1 | contig 143969 bp, 126 predicted proteins | sample 17_EM_MG_FD_194513 | JGI IMG/M metagenome (GOLD analysis project Ga0307515, IMG submission 194513) | Populus trichocarpa ectomycorrhiza microbial communities from riparian zone in the Pacific Northwest, United States - 17_EM | ecosystem: Host-associated > Plants > Roots > Unclassified... | reverse complement strand
CATAGATCTGGCGACTTGGAATGATGTGTATAATTAGTAAAGAGAATTGCATTTTGCGCGCAGGTAGAAGGAACGCGAGGAGAGATATTCGCAGCGTCACCCATCGCATTGCAATCCCGATGCAAGAGCGTACCCAATGAACCCATTCCGACATATTGTCACAGTTGGCCACAACGCCAGAGTGATCGTTTAAAATAGGAGACCGACAGAACGCGAAGAGACAGTGAAACAGTGATCCGAGGGCGATATACAACGCGACGCGTTGTATTGACGCCGGGTGCGTAGTATTCCGCCACCGGGGTGTCTCTGACGGCTCTGACAGAGTGCGTCCACTCTGACGGAGCCATTCCGCCCGAACGGAATATTTTTTTGCTGATGAGCCGAATGGCCTCTAGCACAATGAAGAATGTACCACCATTCTCTGCATGAAAGTTAAAAACCAAAATGTGCCCAGGCATACAGCCAAAAGTCACACCATACACTGCACCACTAATAAAGATCTCATTAGCTCCTTTATTAGACTGTCTCTTGGTCTCATCAACTTTAAAGGTCAGTCACACATTTGAAATTTGTGTTGTTCAATGTTCTTCAAAAATTTTATTTTCAAACCTCATGCTGGCCAACAACTCAATAGGTACCATAGGGTAGGAGTACTACCTGAAAGGGCACTACATGATCAGGAATATCATCAAACATACCATGCTATTTAGGTTTGGTATGCTTGTAGGTTGCAGGTGATGCTCAGTCATCTAGAATTGACTGTGTCTAGATTAACATGTCTAGCAGAGCCCTCCAGTAATGTATTTTCAAATGGAATGATATATGAATTCTACTGCCACTTTCTGTCATAGATCTTGGCCACAGCAAGCATATGTTCAGTGCAACCAGCTTACACAGTTGTGGGAGGCACCTTGTCTGGGAAATCATAACAAATAGCCAGTAATATATATACTGATAGTGTTATCACATGAATGGATGATGATTACAAGGTAGATATTGAAGAACAGTTGATAAGGTCTTGAGTATTGAAAGACATTACAATCAATATTAATACACCCCACAAATACGACCAACTAGTTGTCTGGCTAAGTTGACAATATGATCTCATAATATAAATGGAGGCTGTTTGCTAACTTATATCACATTGCCTATTGGAAACACAGGAAGCCAACCACTTCAATGTATAAGAACAGAAGGAGAACACAATAGATAATACTATGACTAATTGTACATCATTATCCTGGCCAGAGTAGTCACTATCAGAGCTGAATAGCCACTGTTAGAGCTCATCTACAGTTCAAGCTACTGTCACAGCCATTGTCAGAGCAGAGCAACAGTCAGAACAGCTGGGCAAGCTGCTGTCAGACTATGACAATCAAGTACATTTTTACTTACAAATTGGCAGAGCCGAAGAATAACCAGCAATTGCAGAGAGAAATCATGGAGGAGTCAATGGCAGCATTAGTCATTACTATGGAGATCAGAACTTTGAAGCAACTCCACCAACTCTTGCAGCAAGAAGCCCTTCACAATTGTGTTGTAAATTGAACAGCAGAGAAGTAGAATAGCTTAGCAAAGGGTAGTTTATTGGCTGACAACTGCTGTACTTACAAGGTTTAACCCTGCTGTGCTCAGGAAAAACACTTTCCACTGCAGTAACAATTATTAGACTCTGAGAGCACTGGGCTCAATTTGTCAACAGGTTGATGTCTATAAATAAACAATCTAAAATCTACCTGCTGGGTTTAATATTTGGGAATCAAGATGAATGACTACAGAGCAAAGGTTAAACAGGGTGTAAAGATCTTAAGGGAACCACAAATGCTTCAGTGGGAGGTTCACCTTCCAATGTCAATTCTATGGTCTGACAGGACTAAACTCCACTATAGTAACCACATGCTGTTGTTGAAATATCTCAAAACTGATAGTGGCAGACTGGGAAGCTGAAGTGACTAAGTTTACTGAGTCAAATTCATATCTCCATTATGGGACATTATTCTGGGCAAGTTCATCCCATTTAGAATCTCCTCATATTATACTATCAGAAATATTTCTAATCTGTATGATGGAAACTCTCTCTCAGTGGTTCCAGCCAGAGGAAGCCGCCTGTTACAAATATTAGGGCTGTGGTGTACTTTATACAGGTATAATTGTTAATGTTCATTGGTTGAGAATAAGTGGAACCCCAATCCGCAAGATGGGAATTGTCAATTGCAGGTTGGATAGCTGGAACTCCCATCATTAGATAACACATGTGATATCCTATCTACCATGTCTCAAGCCACACTAAATATGAATATTTTGTGTAACCCTGTAGATATATCGCATCAAAGTCTTGTGCTGGATTCAGTGTTTTCTCGAAAGATCATATTGGTGGACACAATTGCTGCTGTCAGATATGCATGACTATTGTCTATATGTTAATTGCCATCCTGTTGTGGAGAGGAATAATGAATCATATACTGAACTCTGTACTGGGTTGATGTATGCTGCTGATCGGTAATTGAAAGGCCCTACCACAAACTTGCTGTTCACTGCACTAGTGTAATTTGATATTCTTATATGTTGTCCTGAGTTGGTGAAGTGGAGAAATCAACAAAGAGGACCCAACTATCAGATTATGTTATCAGACAGGATTGCTAATAAAAAACAATTATCAATTAATCTTTGGTGTCTGTATATGCACTAATCCTACAGCAAACAATGGTAAAATATACTTGTATGAACAAACAGAAGTTTCTTATTAGCATTTGCTGATGAATGTAATTACCAAACTTGTAATATGTAAGCAGACTGTTGTAGCTGGACAGTTCAACAATAATTTGTTAGACTGTATATGTAAGTTGCTTGGAGAGAGATTCCATAGAGTTGAATTTAAACAGGCCACAACACTGGGTAAGATAATCAGTTTTAGCCCTCAAGGGTGGTAAGTGTGCATTAGCACTATGGCACCATTGGTTGCCCATTCTTGATCGATCTGGAAATGATGTAGTGACAACCATTATTTAAATTTACATCCAGGGTGGCTGACATGGGAGGACCGAAACCGATTATGATGAGGACAGTCAATTCTCAGTGTGGCAAGCATTTACAGCAGCACATATACTAAATCCCTATGCATGGAAATGTCCAGGATGTAAGATATGACCAGAATCTTGCTGCATTCAGGATTCGTGATGCAATTAATCCTTGGCTTAAACATTATCTGTTGAATAAATTTGCAGGAAAAGCCAATAAATATTAGGTTATTCTGTGTGTATATTGTGTTGAAGTGGTGATGCTAGAGAAGCTTTATTGTATTCGATCTAAGAGGGCCACAAGACTGATATATATGGAAGTGCAAGTATGGCCAAATGCCATCAACCTGAATCAGAGTCAACAGTCATCTGTGACAATAGGAGACTTAAATGTCTCCGGCTATACAAACCATCACCGTCTCCGGCCAATCAAGGCATCGCCATCTCCGGCCATTAAAGACATCATGGTCTCCTGTTATATGTGACGCCATCATCTCTCACCATGCAAGACACAATCTCTAACCATACCAGGCTCATCTCCAGCTGATACGTGTACATGCAATACTCCCCATCTTGCTATACACAGTGGAGCAAGAAGCGAATGAAACAGATGCAATAATGTGATTCCCATAGTAACCTCAGCGAAACCATGTGAAAGTGAGCAGAAACAGTATACTACTGTAGCCTGAGGATGGCCATCTGTAGATCAACAAACAAATCCACGAATCCAAAAGAAAAGTGAAACAATCTCGAAACCAACCTGTAATCAACCTTCCATGATGGTTGAGCTTCTGCTCATGGCTTGTTCTCGATGTGAACGTGTGCCCATGATTCGCCATTGATGGGAGCTTCCGCTCTTAACTGATCATCCAGTGGAGATTTGGCTACCAGCATATTTTGTAGCCATTGTTGATCATCAGTCGTACACAGCATATCTATCCATCATGCCAGAGTCTCAGAAAGTAGTCATACTCACCATGTATTTAAGCGTCCTTGTACTCGTCCGAGCCGGAGTACTGTGCTTCCGCAAGGTCCATTGAATACCGTCATAGTTATTCGCATTGGAAAGTAGATGCTTTCTTGGAAGTTTCGGAAAGGGTGTTCATGACCTTTCGGTCGACTTCTTGGTGAACATCTCTGCAAACTGATTTTTGTTGAGCAACTTGGTAGACTGTTTCTCGGTGGGCAACTTGGTAGACTGCTTGTTGGTGGGCCACTCAGTGGGCATCTTGGCGGATATCTTGGATGACCTCTTGCTTTTCCCACAATTTCTTTCCTATGATCTTTTCCTCTGATCTTATCCTCCAGATTTTTCTCCCACAATGAAAGATGAAAGTCTTCTGGCAGAGGCTGATTCCAGTAGCACCGGTGTTTCAGTAAATCATAGTCAACTTCATACACTTTACCAGGCATCTTCGCAGAAGCATTGTTTGTCAGCTTCTCGGCAGGTGTCTCTGTCAGCAGCCTCAATAAAATACCCATTTGCTTCTAAGTTGTTCTTTGGGTGGCCTCTGGCGAGGTGATTCAGCATTAAGTCCAGTATGCTGTTCTGCAAGTGTTCGCAACGGTTGAGGACTGTCACACCAGGTGCGGTTCCGGGTCCAAACCAAACCGTTGCCAAATTGGCGGTCCAGGTCTTCAAGAATCTCGAACCATCCACTCAGGTACAGTTTGATGGTAAACTCTCAACCTGTCTGAATTGGGCGGGTTGTCAGCAGGTCGCCCAGCGGGTCCAGCTATAGATTTATATAAGGCTCTTGTATTTGCAGTTTGTTAATAGTATCTTATCAGAATCGCGTTTTCAGCAGCCAATAATGTGCTTTTGCATGTTGTGCAGTTTGCAGTATCGATTAATTTGGTATCTGTATTTAACCTGTGATATATGGAATTTTTGCCTATCAAGGCGGTCACCAGTACTGTTATGCGCGCGAACATCCGCGCGATGCCTTGATTACCAAATATGCCACAGCTAAAACTGTTGATGCTCCGTTCACGCTCATTTTCGGGATGCGGCAGCTAGTTTGTCGCCCTTGTTGTTGCCAGTAAAGGCTACCAATATCTGCAAAATGGATGTCTGCAACCAATCGGAACATAAATTACGCAAAATGCCAAGCTGAAAATGGTTGACCCTCCGTTGACACTCATTCTAGGGATGGGGTGGTGACCGTGTTGCTATCTCGTTCGCCTACAAAAGCTGCCAATATGTTCGTTACAAATAACAATGACCAAGTCACTGGTGAATTAGCATACTTACAAGACCACAAATCGTTGACGCTCCGTTCACGCTCATTTGAACATATTGTCCATTCAGCATCTGCTGCCGTCAATCATTCTTTTCATCATGATTTGACCTTATTGGTTGCCTTTCTGTCCGATTCAGACTCGGCCCAGTGGCAAAGCCGAGCAGCGTAATATTCATGCACTACTCACTCTCACACGACTAAGAATGATGTATCTCGCCAAAAGATTCAATGCGTCTGCTATTCATCTGTTTATCAACCGATATTCACAAGTGACTTCTCACCATTCGCCCATAATGTATTTCTAACTGAGACTCTCTGTCAAGCTACATAAAGAAGCTGGTGAACCATTGACGCATTCTGTGCTTCTTTTTCTTCACTCCTTTATTCCTCCTCGTTTCTATTGCATTGACCCTCACCAACACCTTGTCAGCCTGTCTCTTTGACATCTGTGTTGGCTGAACCAATCCTGGAACATTTGGGGCGGCACTCACACCCGGCTGCTCTTGACATTCCGGATTGCCAAGGCCATTGTTGTGCTCTATATCAGATTCAGCGTCTGCGGGGCAATCATCTGCACTGTCGTTTGGAATGTCAAAGTCGCCATTCCAGTATACCTAATTTTCGGTGTTCAAAATGCTTCCAGGTGGGCTATCCTGGTCACTTTCAACTGGATGACGGTTGATTCTCCGGATTCGGCGGACATTAAATATTTGATTTTCTCCTCCATGGAGGCCCTTTGGATACAAAGCTGGTGGCAAAGGTGATCTTTCTGACTATTCAAATGCAGCCGCACCATCATGTTGAAAGAGTGACCAGGTGACTTTGACGATCTCTTCTGTGTCTGAAATGTATCCAACTGCTGTCATCTGCTTGTGTTGAGCACAAGATTCTTTCTGTGTAGCACATGGGTTCTGGCTGCCCTGCCAGATCTCCAACAAGTCGCGAACTTTAGCCATTCTGTGCAATATCCTGTCCTCCGCCTCTGCCTTGAGTTCCGAGTCGTGTGCTTTGTTCATCGTATCTGATACTACGTTGTCGCCCGCCATCATCCCGTCATTGGCTCGAGCAAGCTGCCCTACAACCACTTTTGTGCAAAGGGTCTCGCCAGTGGTTTTTGACTGCCTCCAGCCAATAACACCTTGCACAAGGGAAAAACTGGCATTCCACTCCGACACCATGTGGTATGATGGAGAATGTATCGGGTGCCTGATTGGAGAGATCGGTGTATATGGAGTGCGATTGCTCTTGTTGGCGCCACCAGTGGGTTATGTCCGGTAACCAAAATGTACTGCTAATCTCCATTGGGTCGGAGTGGTATTCATTGAGATTTGGAATATTTTGCCCCCATTTTGTTTGCGCTTCAGGTGGGGAATTTCATTAGAGCCTGGCAGTGGTCAATAAGACTACTGCGCAATGGCTTCGTCCAGGTGTCGTCTCGGCCACATTGTTTGGCGTTACGTATTCTTCATCATCGCTGGACAAATCATATGGATCAAAGCATGATTGTCAGGATCCAGAAGCCATTGAAGAGGGGACAAATGTACTGCCCAGTAAGCTTTCGAGGTTATAGACCGGCACACGTCGATGTTGGCACAGTATTCATTCTCCACGTACGTCAGAAAGGCCTCTTGGTACTAGGTAGTATAGGATCTCTAGTCCTCAGGAATAATATCCATTCCCTTGTCCCACTGTCTAAACGATCGCAACTTGCGGAAAGGATCGAGGATATGTGCAGAAATGAGATGCAAGCCTGTTGTTGGGGTCACTTCAGGGTAGTTTTTCGACAGCTTCTGTCGAGCTAACTTCACAGCGAAGAACAAGTCTTGCTTCCATAGAGACCTCTTCTAGGGCAAAGCTTGCATCATGCCGACCATATGATTGAACATGTCATTATACACTGTGAAAACGTGACGCAATGTGTCTGTAAGCCTCTTCGACATCCACACAGTTCAATTTCAAAGTGGCCTTATGATTTCCATGACATACTTCACAGTGGTCCATTCATCGTGAGTTGTGAAAAGTGGCAGGTGATCAGTGTATGTTGGATTTTGGAGGTACTCGGGTGTGAATTCCCGTAATCAGTATGCCCGCTCGAGCAACTTGAGTGTCGGGTTCCAAAATATCTTCACATCCAGAATCGCATGTAATGCAATGTGGAACTTCGCATTTTGACAGTCAATGAACTCGGTTCAGCGACCAGGTGTCAGCATAATCAATACCGCAAGCATTCTCTGCTATATGTAGGTCAGTTTCAGGCATTTCAAAATATCATGAAATACGTACTTTCTCAATGATCTTTGCTAAACCTGGTCTCATGGCCGACACCTTGTAGATTCGAGCATTGCCCTCTTTGCGAGGTATTTGACTCTTCCCAATGTCTATGCTTTCATTCTCTCCAAATTGCTGATCACGCTCATGAGCTTCCCAAGACTTGGTGCGGCATTTTACACCGAGACTGCCAATGAATGCACCTACAGCCAGCTGTATGACGTGCCCCATGCATGGGATATGGTCCCTTGATGCAGGCCACTCGAATCCAGAGGCCTCCAGTGTCGATTGCAGCACGCGTGTCATCGCGTAATTTGAGGAAGCATTATCAGTCATAATACCAAGCAAACGGCTGTCGGTAAGCTCCAAACGATCAAGCACATCCTTCAAATGTACGGCGAGCCTTGCTCCAGTATGTTGGCCGTTGCCCGAACACCCTTACTTAGCATTTGTGAGCGGAAGAGAATAGGCGATCAACGTGATCGAAAGCGAGGTGAACCTCACGCAACGCCCAATTTTGAATCATATAGTAACCCATGACCGACATTATGCCTAGCTTGTTCTTCGATGTCCATCCGCCCAAAGCCAAACTAACTTCATATTGTGAAGCCAACTGCATTCTAATTGCATCCACGGTCAGTGCATATTCTCTGTGGCATCTGTTGCTAAGGGTAGTAGTGGACGGCAGCACTAGGTCATGACATAGTGCCGTATATGACCGTTGTAGCTCCAGATTCGATATAGCGTTCCCTGCAATATCAGCCGAAACAAATCCTAACATCAGGTAGCGATTCCACATGTCTTGGTGAAATTCAGATGTTTCAAAGTCCTTAGCTGCCAGTTTGGAACATTTTGTCTGTCATTTTGGTCAATATGGAATAACCTTGATGTCAAATATGATTTGACTCTGTGAACTCATTTACTGTTATTCCTCTACTTTCTTGCCTCTTCAGGATGGCCAAAGCTGTTCCATCGGCCATCAAACTGGTCAATTCAGTAACCTCTGACTTTGTTAACTCGTTTAACTTTGCGATGGGAGCTTTTGCCAGCAAGTGTTTCCCCATTGAGCTGGTCCCATTGTCTGATACATGGCGAAGAACTCGATGACAAACGATACATATGATGCCAGGGCTGCCGGTCTCCTCACTTCCGCAGTGTAAATTGAATCCCCATCAAGGCGCATGTCTAGAATTATTCCAGGCAATAGGTCATTTCCAGGGTTCATTCATTGAAGCCCACCAAGCATCGAAGATAATTTGTAACGTAAGGTCGCCCACATCACTAATAAAGAAACATTCATTTTTGGAGGGGATCATAACCTCGAGCAATGACGTATTCAAAGATGTTGAATCCGACATGGCTTGAGGAATTAGAATGCTGGGTAATCTGACTGGAAAGACTGCCGAAAGAAACTATACAGTAACGCAGACTGGGAGTTTTTAAATATTGACTCTACAGCAACAAACAAAAAAATTAGATCTGCAAGTTATAGCATGCATATTTGTGAAGTTGAATACAAGGTCAGATTGCAAAGACTGACTGCGTAAAACTCGATTTAGGAACAGCACAATGCAGTTCATTGCTGTGTAGCGTTCTGAGCCTCCACTAAAACTATAGACGCTCTGTGGATGCTCAATTGTAGGAGGGGGACACGATATTGTCACTTACATTGTTGCCAATCAAGGCCGCCGATAGGTTCATTGTGGGTTATGTGTGTTCCATTGCCGTTGGATCATACAAGATGCAAGATCCATAATCGTTGACACTCCATTGACGCTCATTTTGAGACATGGTAACGGTCCTGTTGGAAGCATTTTTGCCTAGAAAGGGGGCCGACAGTTCGATTATGGATCAATGTAGTCACATAGACCCTTGATTTTCGGAGATGCAAGGCCTGAAATCGTTGATGATCCGTTGACGCTCATTTTCAGGGCATAGTGACAATGTTGTCGAAATCATTGTTGCCTAGAAAGGTGGCTGATAGAGTGATCATGGGTTAATGCCGCCCCGCAGTCCTTGCATTCCCCAAGATGTAAGGCCAGAAGTCGTTGACACTCCGTTGTCGCTCATTTTTAGGACATAGTAGCGATGTTGTCGCAACCACTTTCGCTTAGAAAGGCAGTAGATACTTTGACTATGGATTAATGTCGCCTCACAGCAATTGCATTTTCGTTGATGCATGGATAAAAATTGTTGACACTCCATTGACACTCATCTTTAGGACATAGTAGCGATATTGTCGCAATGATTTTCGCTTGCAAAGACGGCCAATAGTATGATCATTGCTTAATGTCGACGCTCAGCCATTGGAATTTCCCAGATGCAAGACCAAAAGTCATTGACGTGCCGTTGATTCTCATTTTTATGACAGAGTAGTGATGTTGTCGCAACCAGTTTTGGCTCAAAAGGCAGCCAATATTTGATTATAGATTAATAGTGGCGCACAGCCTTTGCGTGTTCTATGATGCAAAGCAACACGACCTTGATGTTCTGGCGACGCTCATTTTCAGGACAGAGTAGCGATGTTGTCGCAACGATTTGCACCTAGAAAGATGACCTATAGTATGATTCTGGCTTAATGTCGCTGCTCAGCCATTGGAATATCCCAGATGCATGGCCAAATGTCATTGACGCTCCATTGACACTCACTTTTAGGAAATAGTAGCGATGGTGTAGCAAGAATTTTTGCCTGGAAAGGGGGCCAATAGTTAGATTGGGGATCAATATTGCAACACAGCCCTTGCATTTTCTATCATGCAAGGCCGAAAGTCATTAAGGCTCCATTGACGCTCATTGTTAGGACATAGTAGTGATGTCGCCAGAACCATGTTTGCCTAGAAAGCCGGCCGATGGATCTGATTATGAATCAATGTCACCGCGCAGCCCTCAGGATTTTCCATGATGCAATGGCAAGGATTGTTCACGCTGGTATTCAGGATGTGGCAACAAGTGTGTCATTTGTCTTTTTCGCTATAACGCCCACCAATACATTGACTTTGGCAGAATGTGACAATGCCGCCCATTGATTGCCGAATGTGTAGGACTATAACTCGTTGACACTCTTTTGACGCACACATGAATCACATCGCAACTGCCTTTGTACACACAATAATTGTATGCAATGAATCATATACACATTATTGAGTTCCAATATTGCGTTTGAATGTATTATCATTTGCATCCAGGAGTTTTGTTATCTGTCAATTTCTGATCAACTGCTATCCACGCTATCTGAGTGAGAGATGACGTGGCCCTATCAGACTCCCGCGCTTTTGGCCGGCAATTTATGGCATGTGGATCATTTCACTAATTTGTGGTAACTTGAGTTCGACTTCCTCACCATTCCATATCCCGCTCCTTCTCCTCGATCTCCATGATGCACCATAAGCAATTTCAACTATCTCAACGATGTGCACAAAGCCTGCGCGGAGAGTTATGCAGTTGGACGGATGGATGAATACAGCATCACGGTCATCATTCAGGCAGATTCGTCCTGAGCACTGACCGCACTTTCTAGGTCACGTATGACAGCACTCAGTAAAATTTTGTAAGTGTATTTCGTCACTAATATAGCTTTGGCGTTGTCACCTAACGGTCACTTGCAGATAGAAACCGAATGTGTTGGCCGTTTTTCCTCGTGATTTGGCTTCTAGAACTTTCACATGCTGCATTTGACCCTTGCACGTGCAAAGACGAATTATCATGTCTCACAATTTGGTCACTGAAATCAAGAAAAAGCTGAAATGTAGCAAAATTGGTAAAGAACTTGCTTTGCTCCAAGATATGACATTAAAAATTACACTTTGCCTATTTATTCGTCCACTGACGCAGGAGCCGTCACCATGTCTTGGTCCGAATTCAATATCTATATGCTGAATTGCTGGAGGCTAGATGCGGGGGTAAAAGCTTGCTGGTTCAACAGGCTTTGCTTTCAGCAAAGATGACATATTGTGCTCGGCGGCGGGCTCCAGACTGGATTTGCTCGTGTTCAACTGCAGCTTCACAGAACCTAGCCTGATATGACAACTTCCTGGTCAAGAAGACCCATGCGGCATTTGCAATATTCCGTGGACAATCTCAAGACACTCCATAAACTCTCCACATGTTGTCCGTGCAGGTGCCTCAGCGTCGTCATCTGTTTGTGGTTGCACGATGGCCGAAACCCCCAATTCAGATTCACCGTACATGTCATCTATTCCACAAAAGTAGTCGGCTGCATCCTCCCATCCGGGTTGAGACAATTCATCAAGCTTCATCTGCTTCGGCCGAAACCTCTGCATGCGCTGCGGTACCGTTTTGGTGACTGTGCTGATCACCCAGCCGGGTACGTCATCTTCGCTCAGCTTCCCCTGCTCTGTCTCTTCATCACCCTCATCTTCCCCATCCCCCCGATCGTCGGAACTTGCAAGATCACTCAGACTGTCTCCGATGGCACCCACCATCTGCTCAAAATACTTTTTGGGCTCTCTGTTTGTCAATTCCGCGATTTAAGCATGCTTCATATCTTCCTGCTCTTGATGAACCGCTGCCTCTGCATCTTCAACATGCTTTCTTGCCCGGGCGGTTTCTCTCTCAACATAATCTTCAATCCATTTGTCTTTCTCTTCATTGCTTAGGAAATGAGTTTCTTGTTGTTTCTCTGCCACAAGGTTCTTTTTGGATCGCAAGCTACACAATGCCCCAAGGGCTCGGACTCTTGCTGCCTCCAAGCCGCTCTTGCCTTCATTTGCTCGATGACGTCGTTGGGAAGACCCCTTTGTCGATTTGCCGTATCTGCCCGCCGGAAGTGGCGAAAAGTCTTTTCTTGCAGCATTGACCATTGTAGTAAGTATTCACTTTGTTGTTGGGCAAGATGTTGCATGTTGCCAGATATGGACAATATGGAGGCAAGCTGCGTCTTGTATGTCAAGGTCAGTACGTTTACTCATCTAGAACAAAGCAAAACCTCCCTTCAGACTGACAATGAATCGGGAATAGTTAGGCTAAATGTACCCATGACTTGATTGTTAGCGTCAGTTACATGTATTATCCCAGGGAGTCTTTGAGACAAACATCAGCAGATGTCCTTTCCGTGGGACAATGTGCTATATATAGCTGACAATCATGCGATTGCGGCTGTCGAACACCACAATGTATCCCTGTTAACATACAAACAACAACGGACTGACATATTGCACATCGCAGGGCTGTGTGAAACCCCTGCAACTTGCAGCAATATGCAGCAGAATTCATCTTGAGTATAATGAACATGTTGGCAGCTAATTATTACATTATGACGTGAAGCTAAGTATATAATCCTCAGAACTTCCCACTTCTTTTCGGTATCATCTTCCTCTTCCATTCCACACCAGCAAGTCATGGATACACAACCACCTCAGCCAGGTCCGAGCGGATCCAAATCCATCCGATTGGCAGGCTCTTTGTCTAATACATCACTTATCGGCACACAGCAAGAACGCAGACACCAGTTAGTCCACCGCTACACTGCTAATGAAGCCACCAAACATATGACCCAGTATGCACATTGAAAAATCGTCCGTACGACTGGAAGCAGCACAAATCAGAAGCAGCATGCTTTTGGATGAGAGTATATCCATACCATGGTAAACGGCCGTCAACTGACCGTATACTGTACAGTGGGTGTACGGCGAGAGCTACGTGACCAATTCATTGCTGCCCGTAACGGGAAGCCTCCATGGTCGACCAAGGCATTTGTCCTCACAGTCCACGAAATGGAACCTCATGATGGAGGAAGCTCTGGGAATTTCACGGATGAATTTGTTGAGAAGCATCCCCGAGAGTGGATGAAACAGGCTATAATCGCCCTAGAGGAGGCTACGGAAGCATATATGGTTAAGGTAATAGCCGCATCTCATTGTTTGAAGCAGCAACTAATTTCTTGTAGGTTATCATCATGTCTGCTACGATGGCAAGGCAGGGAGATGGTGTAAACCTGGTACAGTTCGACAAGCACCTGGCCTGGAACATAGCCAAAATGGCTAAATAACGGTTTGTGCGCGCCGCAAGAGAGGAATCGCAATATCTGCTCAAGAAACCTCGCGCCAAGGTCCAAGAAGAGAAGCAGCTGGGTGTTGAGTTTCCTGGGCATGAGAAGGAGAAGGCTGTGATAGAAAGACACCCGGCTATGCTTGGTCAAAACCACACGCCCGGATGCCTTCCTTGCCACAATGGCAACGCCAAAAAATCCCCAGACACTGGAGACGCAAAGGACCAGGTGCACCTCCCTGCAACCGACGCTGACAGCAGACGCCAGAGCTGACTCCAGAGACAACTCCACAGCCGACATCAACTCTGCCCGGAACAACACCTGCCCTAACTGGTAACACTTCCGGTACTCACCGGCTCGATATCATCAATTTGCCCGCCGGATATGCATATTCGCACACATCTCTTCCATCTGCTGAATCATCTACCTTCGATACATCTGCCCAGGATAGCGAGCACGAGACAGATTTTCATCCAGCCATGCTGCCTGATGAAGGAACATCCACCGGTTAGTACACTATCTGCTGCGTGGTAATGCAGCTAACATTCATTTTGAAGACCAGCGCAGCTTGTTGAGTGAACCTGGCAGTCATGACTAGCATTGATCGAATGGCATCGCATTTTGGAGATTATTATTATCCTGAATTTGTGGATACTATAAAGTATATTTTAAAGAATATATTTATATGTATTATTAAAGAACAATGTAGTGATCAAGAAGAAAGTAAATGCAAACGCAAGAAAGGCTGCCAAATCAACATGAATGATAGATTATGCGAAATCGAAGAATTCAATATTGTGGATACACCTGTGGCAAAATGAATGTCAATGGAGCGCCAATGATTCTTGGTCATGTATCTTGGGAAATCTGAGGGGCAATAGGTTGCAAATTGTCATAAACGAAGTATTGGCTGCCTTTATAAGCAACCGAGAATGTGAAACACTTCCTGCCCCATCATGAAATTGAGCGTCAATGGAGTGTCAACGATTCTTGGTCATGTATCCTGGGTAATATGGGGGGTGATAGGTTGCAAATTGTCATAAACGAAGTATTGGCTGCCTTTATAGGCAAAGAGGAAGTAACACGCTCCCCACCCCATCATGAAAATAAGTGTCAATGGAGCATCAACAATTCTTGGTCATGTATCTTGGGTAATCTGCGGGGTGATACGTTGCACATAGTCATAAACTATGGATTGGCTGCCTTTATAGGCAAAATAGAATGTGAAATGCTCCCTGCCCCATCTTCAAAATGAGCGTCAATGGAGTGTCAACGATTGTTGGCCTTCTATTATCATTAATTACACTGCGCTGTGGCCGTTATTGTCTATATACATGGTTTGACTGTTTCGCTACACCAAACGGCTCACAAATACTTAGTAGTAGCTCTGTTGATGAAATGAGTCGTTACTGTCCCGGAGGTTATGGCGGGAATATTCCGTACATATCCCCCCATTAAGGCTGCCATATTCTTGTTCATGGATGCATGTGATCAAGCGCCACTTATATTACTGAAGATGCAAGACCCAGAATCGTTGACGCTCCGTTGACGCTCATTTTCAAGATGGGGTAGGGAGCGTTTCGCTTGCTTGTTTTGCAATAAAGGTGGCCAATACTTTGTTTATGACTGTATTTGACCTGTCACACCCCCAGATTACCCAAGATACATGACCAACAATCGTTGACACTCCATTGAGGCTCATTTTGATGATGTGGTAGGGCACATGTGTCTATTCGGTTTGATTAATAACGCGGCCAATACATTGAACATGGACTGTGATGTACCAACGTCAATATTCTATGATCAACAGTGGCATATCTGAATGCGACCAGATATGTGCAATCCGATATGCGGAACTGGAGATTGGAACCGACCTGTCTAGCCAAACCCGGCTAAACCCATGGGTTGGCGGGTATCCGTCTGTGTCTGGCCCACCAATAGTCTGTCGGTAGGGTTTCTGGACATGTCTGGAACCCAACTGACCCGGTTTTGCGGTCCAATCCCAGGCCGCTGGTGGGTTGCCCGGACCCGTTGCTAACACTATGTTCAGCCAAACTTTGTTGATTGTTTGGTATGCCATTCAGCCATTGTTTATCGATTCTTTTGTAGACGAATCATGAAATATGTCCAGCAGTAGCTTTTCACAGTTGGGCATCATGAAATCTTCCTATCCGATATCCATGTGGGGTTATTCCATAGTGATCACTGTCGATGTGATATCGCGGGAATGATGCTTTGCGGTCATTTTCGATCTCTGTCAGGACTTATATGGTAGCCATTCCACAGTTGTGTGGTACCTCATATGGAACTGCTTCGGTAGTCAAATTTGCACTTGTCTGTAATCATCATATGACAAAACTTATAGTGATATGAGGGAGTGGTAGGAATTTGCATAACATTCGTTTAACCACATAGGGCACATGCAACATCCATTTGGTTACCTTCATTGTTGATGTATGTAGTTTTCTGTCTATTGCAATTGCTGTAATCATAGCATGCTATATACATGGGTATATCGAGCAGATTTCATCCACCCACAGTATCATCAGAATACGATCATTGGGGGTTTGTTCATGTCTGATTTCTGGGTTTGATTGATACTGTATGTTGCTTTCTTGAGTCTACGGAAGATTGCAGATGCATTGGTGCCTTCTGGCAGTGTCATGTGAAGATTGTCATCAACTTTGTGGTTGGGAGATACAGTTGGGGGCAGAAAGGCAAACAAGTGTATTCACACAATTGAGTGGATTGGCGGGAAGATAGACATTGCTCGCTTGGACAAAGAATAGACAATCGTCACTTCACACAACTATAGCTAACTTTTCAATCAGTGTATAAGTCATTCTGTGGTATATGTGGTTTTAGCTTGCCAACTTTGATCAAGTTTGATGTGAGTAAATATCATATCATATCTTCCACCAAGGCCTGGAGCGGTCTGAGTTATGGCTTGTAGTGGTAGTGGGCATGGTCTGTGTTCAATAGTATTGACTTCTTTGTCATGGCTGCAGTTTGGCAGGGTGTATCATTTATGCAGTGGAGATGTGGAGTTTAAATGTCAGTTTCTCCAGACACTGATAGCACAACCTCCTTGTTAGAATGATGTGATCTCACACCAGTACACGTAAGGAGACTGCGACAGCTTGTCAGTATCAGGCACAGAATTGTGGCTATCTGCATTGTCATTCTCAGTACGGCCATGAGTACTACATCTGTAGCCTACACCCATTCCACTGTTTTCTCTGTGGATAAGGAGAAGTCTATCTCCACCCGTTTCATTGCCTTGAACTCAGAGAAGTCCATCTCCGAAATCTGTGCAGTGATTGCGAAAACTATCTCCACCTATTCTCTGGTCAGTTGATCCTTATCATTGATAACTGGCTGTGTCTGAATTGCTGTAGGTGGTAACCAGAAGCTTGGTGATCAGTGCTTGGTAGCTATCGCATTTTTCGCATTGTTTGATCGCTTTTCCATCAAACACAGTGGGTGAGTGTGAATATATCACCTTTCCACAGACTTTGTCCGGATCATTTGCTGGGTGAATCAGTGATCGTTCAAAGGGCGTGGTAGTCAGCTTGACTGCCATCATGTTTGTATCTGGTGATTAGAGGCTGTATATGGGTAGGATGCATATGCATAGGTGAATTGTAGGCTTGGTGATTGGTGCCAGTGTACTTGTAGATGGTATTGGAGGTATCATAGTGCATGTATTGGGTATGTGGTCTGAATGCTGAATGTTGTATATGACCAGCTGATGTATTGTTGCTTGTTACTGGGAGTGATATGGAGGTAATCAATTGCACGCAGTTCTAGGCACAACTCTCTGCAGGTTGGATTCTCAGTTGGATAGGTTTCAGTATGGTATCTTGATTGTTGTTGAAGGCTGAAGTGGGCATGGCAAATATGTAAATGTAGTAGATGTGTGAAGGAGGTAATGATGGTGTTGAGATTGCATGTATGTATGTAGCTGTTGCTATGGTAACAAACAGGGATAGTCATCAGTGGATTATGGTTTTTGAGGTTCTTGATTGTAAGATATAAAGAGAGTATTTATATTAATGATTGCAGTGGATGCTGGGCTCAGAATGTAATGAAATAGTGATGCTAGAGAAGCTTGATTTTATTCTATCAAAGAGGGCAATAAGGCCAATATATATGAAATGGCAAGTACAGCTGAATGCAATCAGCCCATATCAGAGGCAACAGTGATCTTCAGCCATACCATACCTCACCGTCTCCGGCCATACTTACCATCACCATCTTCAGCCATACTAGATATCATCGTGTCCAGCCATACAAGACATCAGCATCTCCGGCCATACAAGACATTACTATCTCTGGCCACACATGACACCATCAACTCTGGCTATACAAGATACCATTTCCGGCCATACAAGGCTCATCTCCAGCTGAGACCAGTGTATGCAATGCATTGGCTACTTACCGAGTTCCTCATTAAATACATTTGCACTACTTTCACATCCCCACCTTCCATGACTCAGATCGACCCTGATAATTAAAACCAACATTTCACACTGTCAGGGAAACTGCATCTGAATATGATACTATGTGTATATTGTACTGCTGCCATTTAGAATACAAGTATTCAGCTATCTATTGCTCTATTTGTGCTTATAAATGTGCCTCCTTAAAGAAGAAATTTATCAGATGCAGACAGGTGAAAGTCTTGGTGTTGATCTATCTGTCAAGTATTGAGGACTTGAATCTACATTATGATTGCCAATTGTCTATAAGAGTAGAACTGAGTAAAAATTGGTGAAAAGAATATCAGATACAATAACATGTGCAGTGGATTGGCCAGCAGGAAACATGACTCACAACTCAAGTAAGTAACCTGGCGGCAATCTAACAATTAATTCATATTATTCATTGTACATATCAATCACTAATGCTATATATGCTTGGGAATCACCAGAACATTGCTAGCCAGAAGATTAAGCTTGATGCTGTTCAAGTAAAAGATATCTTAATTTGAATGATTTCACCCCAGATACTCCAGTCTGATGTAATGGATCAATATAACAATATAAGGGCCACTAGTTAATTTTCAATCTTTCAATACTTCCCACTTTAGACTCTGCTCCCATAGTCTAAGAGGTTGCTGCTTGGGTGAGTGGGGATATTTGGATATCTGGGTTTGTATGGGGTTTCAGATATCTCTGTGTCTCCAGATATGTTTTTATTTCCAGAATTTATTCCATTTCCAAGTACATTTGGATGTCCAAGTACAGTTGGGGAACCGAGTTTGTGTTGGCATTCAGTATTATTTGAATTCTGGGTTTGTGCAGGTTTTAACAACAGTTTTTGATTCCGGAAATATTTTCATGGCCACACTTTTCTGGGTTTCTGAGAGTATATCAATTTCAAAGTTTGGTCGGGTTTTCAGGGTTACTGGAATTTTGAGATTCTGTAGAGTTTCTGAGTTTGTGAAGATGACTGGATGTGATAGGTTATGCATGAATATTTGAATTGCGGAGTTGGTCGGTAACTCTGGATATATTTGGGTTCATGGGTAAGTTTACATTCAAGGGTGGATATCAGTTGCCAAATTTGCTTTTATTTGCTGATTTGTTTTGCTTTCCACAATTGTTTCTGTGTCTATATTTGTTTGTGTTGCTGGGTTTGTTTGGATTGCCAAGTTTATCTTAATTCATGTTACCAACTGGGTGTTCGGTGTCATTTGGATTGCAGGGTTAGCTCCTGTGGGTATTCGGATTTGTTGGGTTTTTTGGATTTGTTTTGGTTTCTGGGTTTTTTTTGTATTCCAAGGTGTGTTTCAGTTTCTGGGTTTATTTATGTTTTCAGGTATGTTTTTGTTTCCAGGATAAACCACTTTGGTATCTATATTCTGTTTGATTTCCAACGTAGCTCTCTGGGATATCTAGATTTATTTTAGTTTCCAGATTCACTCTACTGGCTTTTTGTTGTCATTTGAGTTATCTCATATTTGGGTCTATTTGGAGCAGTTCTAGGTGTACAGAGAAGTTCTAACTTTAAATACCAAGCTGAGTGCATACCACTCTAACAGCAGCTATTCCAACAGCAGCCACTCTGTCAGCAGCCACTCTGACAGCAGTTACTCTGATACCTGCCAGTCAGACAGCAGTCACTCTGATAGCAGTCACTGTGCCAGCAGTCACTCTGATAGCAGCCACTCTGGCAGAAACTCACTGATTGAAACCCTCTGACAACAACTGTAAAAACTACTCTGTCAACTACTCTAAGAGAGACTTTCCAAACAGCTTGCCATAACTATGCTTAGTGGACAAAATATCTTCATTATTGAACAATCTGAATTTTGTTCTAGTCAGAGGTATTTTAGCATATCTCCCAGGAAGTACTCTACACAGAACGTAATGCACAATAGTTGTGGTATTCAATACACCCATATTGAAGGGACTCCATGATGTTCCACTGAATTGGGAACTCATAATATCAATAAATGCCAAGACTAGCCTTTGCAGATCTAGATATATAAACACAATTAATATGTATTGTGGAAGCACAAGCAGTCTATCCAATGAGGTATTCATGCTACCCAGTTGTAGGCTCATGTGTGTTGTTAGTGAATATTAGCATTACAGATATAAGAGACAATAACAGCGCAACATACGAAATTTTTGTTGATTTCTACTATAGATTGTACTGAGCACTTTTTTGATGAGCTGGGCAATTGAGCGAAGATGTGAAGTAGCAGCAGCACTCTGAATCTTGCAAACATATATTTGTATTATTAGATGGACTCTGCTTGAGGCTATGGAACATGTGGCCATTCATGGCAGGCATTATAGGGTAGTTTGGTAGAGAGATTCATAGGTACAGAACGGAAATCTGTGATGAATTAAAGTCCAAATTCATGTTCCTTTGATGGTATTACCACAGTACTCCACAATCAATGTATATATACCATACACTTCCGATCTCAAGATGTCAATATCAGTAGAAGTCAAACTTAATTCCTGGCCTACACAGTACACAACAATTGTTCAGTGACATTAATTTGTTCCGCCAATATCCAGGAAACACAGTAATGTAGAATAGGTCTGTGACATTGATTACTCGATGTCAATAGCATACAGAGCCAAGTAGTAAGTAAAATGTGCTATACCAGTATAACTTGGGTCTGACATAGTCTCTCTGCCAGCATCATGCTGACACGGTCTCTCTGCAATTGTAACTCTGAAAATGTCACTCTGCCATTGCCACTTTGAGAAGGTCACTCTGCATTATCACTCTAACAAGGTCGCTGTAATAAGGTCGTTCAGACAAGGTCCCTGTGTTAGGTTGACTCTGACATGGTTACTCTGACATGGTTACTGTGATAAGATTACTGTGATATGATCACTCTGACAAGGTCAGTGTGATAAGGTTACAGTGACTGCAACACTCTTACAGATTGCTCCGACAGGTTGCTTTGAAATCTTACTCTGATACATACATTCTACTCTAACAAGCAGAGTATCAGGTTTGAATAGCTGACACAAGATATATACACCACATTAGATCACAGAATACCAGTGGTCATGACTGATTGATATTTTACTAAAGATTATATAATATTTTCAGATAACATGCTGAGTGTATACCACAAATCTACTGCTGTACCTTGCAAATTGTAACCGAATTCTCATAGTACACTCAATCTGAAATACTTTCAGTTATCTCAAGTAATTCTATGGCATTCATTGTTGACACTCTATCATGTATGCAATGGCTATACCCCTCAGCAGTACATATAAATGAGTTTAGAGATTCTGCTCAGAATATAACCAGTTCCCAGAGTCCAACTAGCACCTTCACAGCTGCCCATGTTGGGATTTGGTGCTCTAAATACCCATATGAAATATAACCTACATCAACAACCACCTGTGAACATATATGTTGTCCCATACATAACCGAGTATGTTACCTTCTAACAGTCCTTAAGTATCAACTAGCACACAGTGGATAGCTGCATAGTAAACCCCATTGACCTCTAACTAAGTGCAGTATCAGTATGCGATACAACATACAATTCTATACTCATGTCATAGGACCTTTATGTTGTTCAACCTGAGGTCAGGTCAGGATGCATGGCACTGGGAGCTCTGGTGTGGATTATCAGGCTGGTCTTGTAGGAGCAAACTATTGACAATAGTGTCTGCCCCTTTGACTTGCATAATAGTTTTAACTATACTGTACCATATTGAAATTTATTGATAATGTGGGATTTCAAGTGTGAGATTAAAGAGTGGTTGGGTGTGAAGTGTCTGATGGTTTGGCCCAATGTAAGTGTGGGTGGGGAAGAAGATGGTAAGAAAGATTGGCAGATTACTGAGCAATAGCAATGTGGTATAATATCTGTTCTTCTGTAAGAAACCAATAACTGACTCTGATCATGGGAAAGTCAAGTATAAGTTTGACTTGAACTTGAGAGATCCATAGTAACGTAATTTACAGTGTAACCGTCCACGACCGGGTAACCGCTCAAGCATGTGTACACAACTCCCGAGCCTCCAATGACATCCAAAGACACTATACCAAACCTTGCAAATATTAGTAACTAATTTCCAACCTATTTTCATGCTTTTCAAAGATTTTGGAGGTATTTGAAGATAGTGGAGGACTAATAGTAACCAAAGGTTGTGTATGTTGCAGTGTAAATATATACTTTGATAAACTATTTTGTAAATTTAATAGCCCGTTCTGTTTTTATTACTTGGTACATAATCTGTGTGTCTTGTTATACATTCAAGGTATACTTCGACTCTGTTGTATAGTAAGCAGTTGGGGATTATATCCGTTATGTATATATTAAGTATAATTATGATATTTTTACAACATTATATATATATTTATATATTCGGTTCCATTTAAACTGGGTCTATAAGATCCCGTTAACAATATACTAAATTATACTCTACAACCAAGGAATGCCTATTCAACTTGTATGAACCTAATACCTACTGTCAATAATTATATTTAAATAATATGATGTCCAGATTTTATCTGTAGTAACTTGTTTACCAACTAGACCAGTTATTGCAATCTGGAGCTAATTGTAAAATGAAATAACTGTTTTCAACTAGAATATAGTTATACTATATTTCAGGAATACATACAGCTGCTGTATTACTATATACTTAATATTATCATATTGTTTATATTTGTAACATTTTCCACAAATTTGTAATATTTCAAACTACTGTATGGCTAATACTGTTAGCACTATCACTATTAGTATAAATTTAAATATCTGTTATAATCAGAAAAGATCATTTAATATACTAATATAACTGCTAACAAGAAGTTCTACCAATTCCGAAATCCTATAAATTCAAGATTTTAGGTATATTTTAAGATATACCCAAACAATACTAAAAATAATGTAGAAGACTACAAATACAACAATTGATGATATACTCATTTCACTTATGAAAGCTGGAACAAATAGAGCTATAGAGTATAAATGTTTTTGTTATTTGGAATTACTTTTTGTATATATAAAATTATCAACTAGAATATTTAAAGATAATTTATTTTAGCTTCTAAACATCAATGCTATATTAGTAATTAATGTAACATACTCAGTTACAATTATATACACCTTGGGAACAGTTACAGCCACCTGAACAATCAATTACTAGCTAACTGAAAAATATTACAAAAATACCATATTTTCTCAGTTTAATTATAATTTATCTTTCCACCACATTATGTCTTTATTTACTTTCCCCCATATACTTGGTGTGATCTATACATTATATAGTGTATCTCTTCACTGTATCAGGGCAGCTTGAATTGATATTAGATAACAGTACCCATTTTGATTGTAATATATCCCATATTTCAGTCTGTTTAATATCAGTAGTTCAGCATCTAGCTAAGTGTAACAGCTGCATAGAATATTTTATGCATATGAATTATGACGTAACATGGTTGCAAATTATCCTGTATTAATTACAGATCGTTGTGGGCCCTATCAGTTGTGCAATTGGTACTATGTTGTTGTTGTGTGGCCTTGAGCAGTTACCCGGTTGTGGGCGGTTACACCGTCAAATACGTTATATGGTATAACTTCAACTCTGACAATTACATTATCTCTAACAGTTTTCCAAAATCTGACAATTACTCTAACTCTGACATATATTGTAACTGACCACTGCTACCCTACTCTAACACTGGAAGTAACCTTACCTACATGGTAATTACATTAACTCTCATACCCAAGTCACATTGGATCCACTATAATTTGAACTCTGGCAATGAAATTGATTCTAATATGTTAAGGGCTTGACTTTGACTTACACATGGACAATGACTCCAACCGAGGAGCAGATATTGTTGAGTTTATTACCATTTCTGACAAGCCTCTTTTTGGATAATGGGGGATAGAAATGTACAAGTATTCAACAGTGATCAGGAGCAGATTCAATGTACAAGACAAGCTAATACATCGAATCACCTTACATGAACCTGCACAACACAATACATCAAACACAGTGGCATACAGAACCAGATTGAGTAGTAGCATTCGCAACTTCCATTCACAATCCAGAAGCAGCTGATCCCACTATAATGCAACCCCCAGTGGCAGATATCTAGGTGGTAGCAACTGTAACCACAATTTTTAAAACCCCTGGCCGAAACCAGCAGGCAGCAGCTGCTGCCGCAATGCTGTTCAATACTTCAGCCCTGTTAGTGAAGGGACTCAATTTAATGAAAATGTTATATATTAACACCACTCAGGGGTGATTATGATTAGATCAGGAGCTTCAAAGGCCAGCATATGGGTGATTGTGATGATGATGAAGGTGAATCACAATTGCAATGTGGAAGTTCATGCAAATCAATGGGTTGTGGTTGTTCTTCAATTTTGGCCATTCAAGAAGTTGTCATGATACATCTAGCTCAATATTTGTGATCTTGATGATTAGTTGGTATGAACACCTCATCCTTCTTCTAGCAACCTGCACAGGGTTGTTAGAGTGGAAATAAGCATCATGATTTCAACTCTGACCATATCTAGTCAAAATATTCAACTTTTTCTGTCAAACAGCTTTGGGCAAGCAGATAAACCAATGTCCATCCGTGATGGACTGACCGACTGATAATAAATAGGTATGACCAAGCACTATTCGTCATTGTAACTAGAAAGGGTAATTACATACTTTCACTTTAAATATTGAACTCTCTAGCTGACACCTTATAGTCATTGCAACAACAATGTGACATTCCATCAATTACACTGGATCACCATGATTGCTAGTTAAAATTAATATCCCCTTATAGACTTGGACTTTGTTCAATCTCTCTGACTTAGACAACACCCAGATGCAAAATGGGAATTTGATATACACTGGAAGTGAGCTGCAGCAAAAAGCAAAAGGTGGGTAACATCAGGGTGTCAACTGTTTGGTATGAAATTGAACATGATATAGTGTTTGGTATAACTTATAGCTAAGACCTCTACCCAGTTGACAGTGGCAAATTGTCCATGGAATGCTAGAAGGAAGAGCACAAAAGATTGAATGCAGCAATCAAGAAGTTTCTATCAGGACTATGGAAAACAGTTGGAAGTTATAACTGAATAACCCAACAACTCTGAATAGGCACTCCAATTATCTCAAGTACTCTCAGATACTACCACCATGGCTGAATGTAGAGTGATATACTCTCGGGTGCTCTGAAAAAAATTTTAGCTGCTTACCAATTTTTCTGAAGTTGTGGAACTGACAAGATGAATTGCCCAAGGAGAATATAGTTCTCTGCAGTATGCTACTGAAGCAAGCCAAAAAGTTACTCACAATCTGCGCCAATTCAAACTATAAACCTAGTCTCCAGGCCTATTCTGATGCACCTTGAAACTGGTTGCATTCTCTCCTGGAGTGTTAATTATGGTGTGTATATCAAATGGTACAATTCAATATACTATAATACTTTTGCAGTGCTTGATTTACATATTCTAATGAATATTCAGTCCAGTAGGTATCTGAATCCACATCATTATTTACAAACCATAGGCTTCCAAAGCTGTCTGAGGTAGCATTCTCATGCATATTATGTGTGGGTCCAACTAGGGCACCCACTCATACAATCTGGGTGTAATTACTCTTTTTGACAATTTGGATAACAGTGTGAAGACAATCAGCATGACTGAGTCGATCCTGGTACTTTATTGGAATCACTGCTTCATGTTCTTGAGCTTATATGGATAGTACACATTGTGGAGTCTTCTTATGCTGTATGAAAATAGCTGATAAGAATGTTCTTGCAGACTTGCCCTTCAGTAATTGAATGATGTCATTTAGATCCATCCAGCTGATGTTTGATTCAGGTATTGCAGAGAATTTACCTTGGATGGTATTATTAAGATAAGTCTTAGCACTTTGGATGCATTGCACTAAGATGTCAGCGCCTTGGGGTATGATCTCTTGCTTGGCATTAGAATATTCTGCATAGTGATCGCGTTCCAGAAACTTTGGTGAAGTCGGACTGCACAATGATTCATTGTTGTAAGGGCAAGCATGCGTGCGTTCCACTTCATAGGTATACATATGGTAATTGTAGAAATATGGTTGCAAACATGGATGGGAGTGATAATAGATGTAGATGTATAGGTAAGATCATTGCTAGAGATCTAAGGCTTGTGGTGAGCTGACTATTAGAATGGCCATTACCCAGCCCCGAGTCATGTACTGCCGTTACAGTATCCCCCTTTTAAACGTAGACCTCCTGGGCAGCAAAAGCCAGTGAAATGGAAGAGAATGAAAGGGAGTAATCAAACAATCATCGAACATATGCAATGGAACGAACCCGTAAGTCCCACAACTGATCAGTACCGCTCAGGGTGACCTTTTAGCGGATCCGGTGCACAGGGACACTCCACCTCCACTTGTCTGCACTCCGGATGTGGTTATAACCCATGCCAACGCCATTTGTACTCAACCAAAATCCAATGAAGTAAAATATGGCGAAGAGAAGAGAAGAGAGAAATAGAAGAAAGGAACGCCCAATTGATAACTTCCTCCAGTCCTGAGTTCCAAATCTCCATTGATCCATCATGGCCGCTCCCGAGTCTCGGACCTCAATTCCTGCATATTCCCACTCCCGAACTCATACAGCATTCGACCTGTCATCCAGTGTCGCACGCGTAGCTCGTACCATCCGGGGATAGGTCTTTGTTCGAATCATCAGGGTGGTAGGAGCTTCCGCTCATGACTTGGCATTGATGGGAACTTCCGCTGCCGGCATCGGTCATAACCTTCAGTCATCATCAATCATCTACGTCAATCATGTAGTCCTGTCCCATTCCTTGACATCTATCAAGTGAGCTTCTCAAAAGGTGGTTATACTTACCAAGTTCAAGCGCACTTGCACTGTCTGAGCTCTGTGCCGTGCTCCGCTTGCTCTGTAGAGCATATCTTGCAGCCGACAGGCATTGGTAGTTGACATTGACTCAGTAATCGTTGTTCAAAGTCCGCTCCGGTGACCTTCCGGTTCACTTCATGGGTGCGCATTCGATAGGTGGTTTCAGTAGGATCTTGGTGGACATGGTAGAGTTGGTGGTCGACTCTTCTCGGTGCGTGTCTCGGTAGACTGCCACCAGGTGGGCTTTTGACTTGTCAGTAGGACTGGACTGATCTGACATGGCTATCTCTCCCTTTTTGAAAATTGGTTGCTCCACCGATGACTTCATCATATCGATTGTTGATTGCGGCTGTGGCTCAGTAGCAGTGTAATTGTGATTCCGGATTGTGATTGTTATCTCCCTCATTCGACCCATAATTTCGTTCACACTATCTTCCTTCTGCTTGGGTCGTCCTTCGGTGTTGCCCACTGTCAAGTGACTACCCTGACTTGCTCTGCCTATTGAGTTACTGTCATATGAGACGTCCCAATGCGCTGAATTGCGACATCATTGCAAAGGCTATGCCTCGTCGTGACTGGCTCTGCCTGTTGACTCACTGTCATATGAGTTGTCGCAATTCACTCAATCTCGACGTTATTCCAACGGCACCTTGTCATAACTTTGGGCAATGATGTGAGCGTTCGCGCCTGGCATCGTCATAGTCGTCCATCAGCAACAACCCAAGTGACCGTCTGTAACACCCGGGTCTTCCGGACGGCTCTGACGGCTCTGGTGGAACCTCGTACCCTCTGACGGAGAATTAGACGCGACCCATCACCCAAGCGACGGGTCACATTGCATACCTTCCTTGCGGCGGCTATGATACCCTGCCTGTTACTCTGGCGACGCGTCGCGTTGTATATTATGCTCACCGCTCCGGCGTCAGGCTTCCATTACTTTGCATCCGGAATGTGGTGACATATACGCACCACCAGAATGACACGTATGTTACACTCTTCGCAGGTGTTACAGATGTGCAGAAGCCATTTACACAACGCCTGGCGATGTTTATGCCTTTCTTCGGCCGACAGCCACATGCCGCACTCTCATTTATATTTAGCTTTGAGATTTTGTCACTTATTGCAATACAGTCTTCGCTTCGGATACATCGCTTGGCGTTGCATTTGCTTCGCCATTATCGTATTTTACACGTCTGAAATATACTGTCCAATCTTCACACGCTCTAGTACTATGCCCTCAGTCCTCCACATTCTGCGTTGATCCATCATCGGCTTGCGATGCTTCTTCCTCCTCATCTGCATCCACATCATCGCCATCCTCGCCCTCATACCCGTCGACATCACTGTTTCGCAGGTTAAACCTCTCGAGTTCAGTCGTGGCCCGTTGTCGCTGGCTGGCGGTGGGAATGGCATCACTTTCGTCACCTTCATCTTCGCTATCCCTGCTGCCACCTGGCATCCCGAAATGCAGTTCGTCATCCGTGCAATTGTTGTCCATCGGGGTGTTTGGGTCAGTGCTTCCGATCTCAGGTTCCTCAAGCGCCACCTCGGAGGTCAAATAGTCAAGAAGAACAGTATTGTCAACACGCACTGCTTCCACGCTGATCACCACAGCAGGCATTGGGTTCTCCGCCTGTTGGATCTGACGGTTGATTGTTGCAAGAGTGTTATTTTAAACCCTCTGCTGGTAGCTCTCCTGTAGTGTGTTCCAAGTATTCATCAAGAATCTATACGTGTCTGCAATGCCAGGCGAGGTTGACAACTTGCGACCCGTTACAGCGCAGCAGGATGCGATCTTTCGACCGTCAATCTTGCAGTTGAAGTAGTTCGAGCGATCAGGTCTGTCCGCTTTCAGCTTTGACTTGGAAGCTTTCGGATGAACACCTTTGTTCTTTTGCCACTCCAGGAGAGCATGGCGCAATGCAGTGCAGGTAAACTTGATCAGTGGCGAGGGTATATGACCGTCCTTTTGGTCAATCATGGAATCATACAATCCATCAGCATACTTACCGCGGTTATTCGCCTGATGATAAAATTTGATGTAGATACACCGCGGGATCGCTTGTGCCAGGAAGTAAAGTGGACGCTAGCCATTCGTTAGCAGCTTTCCACTCTCTCTGCATTGGATTTGGACTGCGTACACCACCTTCCACACGCTTTGCAATAGGAAAAGGATACTTATTGTCTGCCAGAAGGGAATCAATCACTTCCAAACGCTCTGCGGCGGATTCAAACTGGTGGAGATCATAACGCTCTGCTATGTTGTCCCAGTTGCTGATTGAATGAACTGGGATTTAACCATATCGACTTGTGCTCAAACCTGGTACCGGTTTGAGCGTGTACTATCCAACTTAGGGCGTTGATTCAGCATACCTCTTTCAAGATCTCCATTGTGCCTGCCTTGAATGCTATGGACCAAATGTTGTTTTGCTGCATAGCGGTGTTCCAGTACGTCTCTATTATCTGCCAGTGTGGGCCTTCAGCTAATGCTTTCAAAATGCGTCGCGTTGCATAACTTACTGTCTCCAAGTTGGTTGCACTCATAAACGGCCGTCTGTTTCACATGTAGAGCTCCACGAGTCTCCCTGTTGCAAACACAAGACGCGTCATCTCTGAGTGACTAAATCGATGGATGCTGTGACGGCCGGAGACCATTGATTGAGGTGTAGTCACCGCCTGTGGTTGCAATTGCCACTGAATCTGCCTCTGATTCTTTTCAGTAGCTCGCGTTCGGAGTGGATTTGTAATGATCGAGCGGGCTGCTGGATTCAGGATGGGGGTAGGCAGGTTTTCAAGACCTCGGAGAGGAGTGGGAGTGATTACAATGCCGGATGTGGGGCTGGATACAACGCGACGCGTTGAGGTTTCTCCGGGTGCTAGTGTGCTACGACTGCTTGTACCCGGCGTGGTGGTTGGAGTATTTATTGACCATCCCTGTGTAGCAGGCGGGGTAGAAGTCACGCGATGATTGATATCTGCAACGCAAGAATCGGTCAGCGACGATGAGGGGGTGGACTTCTGACCTTGGATTGTAGAGGGTACGCAATTCCCTCCTTGAGAGTAATCCCTCTTGCCAACCGGTACGGAAACGCGTCTCTTAGCAGGCGGAAGTTGAGAATTCCCCGAACGCCCACGTCTTTGTTGATTGTGATGATCAGCAAGACTTCGAACATTTCTTACGACTGGAGTCGTGCCAGGGTGAGGGCTTTGGGAATGCATAGTCCAATATAGATGTTCGACGTTGAGAAAGTAGGAACAATAGCCTGTGCATGCATATACAATGGCAGGCGAGGTAGACTCCTATTTGAGCGACCATGGAGGGTTTTGACAAAAAAGGGAGGCGCAGTGTGGACCGCGCTAGATTCTAAACCCTGAAAATACTCGGTGACGAGATCCCTTGAGAAGTATTCATTTAAGGGGTTAACTGCGATCAGATTACACTCAGATTAAACTCAAACTAAACTGAGCATTGATATTCACTGTTACAGCAACGTCTAAAGGTCTATTTGCATCGCTTGAAGGGTGTTGATGCCATCTTAGCACAATTATCATCGTATTGCACTCGTTCTTAGCACAATACTTCCAACGATCGATTGTGTATATCTTCAGCTTCCCGGTGGAAATCCCCCTTTGGCAGAGCTACAAGAATCGCAAAGCGAACAATGACGTATTCTCTATCCTATGGCATCAGTTGCGTGTCCTATTTCAACTGCTAGGCGTTGGTAGCCGTGTTGGATGGTTGCACAGTTGGCACAACTTGAGAACTACTCAGTTTGCTCCGAGATGCACGAGGTCTGAGCGGTAAAAATGATGTATGATGTACAAGCAATGCCCGGTGTGGTAAACTGTCCTCTCCGCGAGTACTACATCTCGTCTCGAGGCTTGTCGTGCATGAGGTGCGTGGTAGTTCTGCAAGATGAAGGCTGGGCCGTTTTGTGTTTGTTAACTAACAAAACTCACAAGTTGAACCTTGAACCAAGAAATCGCCAGAACTCGAGTATATATATCCCTTCTTCCCGCCAACACCTCCTTTCTCTTTTCCTCCCGTATTATACACACCCACAGCATCCAGATCTCGACATCACGTGACTTGCACAAAACAACGCCTCTTGTTCCAAAACACACCCGATAACCTACACAACTTTGTATTTTCTCTATGGGCTTCCTTCCGCTACAACGGTATCATAATGCTAACGTTTCGGATGTAGATTCATTTTCAACTCACAGCGATGGCACCAAAGGGCAGCAAAGGAACGGGGAAGTCTAGGGCAGAGATGCCGACATCGGTTATAAATCGACGCCTGTCGTTGGATCGGGTCAGTATAATGGGATTCATCTCGGAACACATCCGTGGACTCATACGGATATACAATGTTTGCGGCATCAAGGATGAGAGGGCATGGCACCTCTTCTATGAAATAATCTTTCTTGATCCAGTCACAACTCGCCACTTTTCACAAATCTAGCTGATGTGGCCGCACTGCAGGAGCAGGAGTTTGCCTTTTCGGGAGTGGTGGGCTGCATTCCGCTCATATATGGGGCAAATGCTTGACAAAACCCGCGACCAAATGAACAATTGGAGGTGGGACAACCCCCGTGCCTTCGGGGATCAGGTCGATCGCACCAATCCGCAGACAACCAGCTCGGGGAAGGTTAAACGCACCGGTGAGCGTTTCTCTTGGTACTGTAGGGATGATCTCAGGTCAATGATTGAGCCGCCAAGCTGTCGGCAGTACAAACCAGGCGACTTCCTGGCCGTTAGACCACTGAATCGGGGTGATAATCGACGACGATGATGATGATGACAACTGGGCCGATCCCGGAGCGCCAAGTGGTGGGAGGAGCCGTCCTGGTGATGGCAATGACAATGACAACGGCGAGAGTGAGGAGGACACCCAGGGCGGTGAGCAAAGGACCGGGAAAGGGAAAGGAACAAAGGATGGGAAGGGGAATGGGAAGGTGACTGAGGACGGGAAGGGGAAAGGGAGGGGGATGGGAAAGCGAAACGGTAAAGGGAAAGGTATTGTTAAACCCACCGCAGGACAAGATGATATCTCTCTTGCCGTTGCTTTGCAGTTGCAGAAGGAAATGTCAGAGGCAGACTTGGACATGGAGGGATAACTAGAGCGGGTATTTTTAGAGCCGGAAGCGTCACCTGCCATGTCAATTTCCTCACATGATGATACCGATTCTACTGAGTCGGACGGCGAATATGACTCAGAACTTGATGTGGATATGTGCATGGAGGATGATGTGGACGCACCGGACGGCATTGACATCGACGGCAATGTGGATATGGAAAGGGACCGTGAAGCTGAGGAAGATGAAGAGCAGGAAGATGAGAAGGAGGAGGAGGTGGTCGATGAGGCCGAGGAGGAGGATGAGGATAATAGCACAGAACCTCGGACGATTGGCCAGGGAGGGATGGTCAATACATCGGCGGACGATGCAGATACCATGGTAGACGATGAGTCAACCGTGCTACCTGAGCAAAGCCAGGAGATGCGCAAGCATACCCCATTGCCACAACCTCCGGCGCCTACCCCACGGCCCCAAACCCCAGAGCCTCCCCCACAATCACGAACTCTAGAGACTCATACCCCCAGTGGGCTGGAGTTTCTGGGGCTTGTGACGCAGCAGAAATTTCGACCAGCGGCGCCAACTCTGCGAGAAGCTGAGGCAACCGGAAACACCTCGGATGTCGATGTGGAGCAGCAGTTACTCGGCGAATCGGCAGGTGGCGATGGTCTCCCCGATGGCCCTCTCCCTGATGTCACTGTCCTGGAAGTCTCTCTCCCCGATGTCCCTCTCCCCGATGTCCCTCTCCCCGATGTCCCTCTCCCTGATATCCCTCCCCCTGAGGCGCGCCCAGATGGCTCAGTAGGCGAGGAGTGAACCAGTCCTCGCGTTGCAGAGGAGGCGTGTGTTTGGGCTAAAGTCAGGTTCTTGTCTTGTGAGTTTGCTTTGCTGTAATCTATTCATCTTAGGCACTGAATAAGGCACGCGTGGAGGTGTTTTGTTCGTTTGGGTTAGGGTTGCAGGCTTGTTCGTTTCCTTTGTTCTAATCTATCCATCTCAGGCATTGATTATTACACGCGTCGCGAGGTTTTTGGAATGCTCAGGGTGTATTTTTGATTTATTCATAGTATTATGGGACATCGCGCATGCAGTGTTTTTGCAACTCCTGGAGTGATGGTGTTGAGGCTCAATAAATCTCTCAAGTATCGTGAGCTTATACCCACACCAGACTGCTCAGGCCCAGCACCAACTTTCATCCCTTTCTACAGTGAATACTCCACTCCTCCCATGTCGTCGACAATGCCAGAGAAGACCCCATTCCGTTGCCCCGAATTTTCATGCCGAAAGGAGTTCACCTCAGACTGCTGGCGACTTAAACATATCAAGTTACACCATCCTGAGCACCTTCAAGTTGCAAAGAATCTGACTGATCGCTGTGCACCCCGACATGTTAAACCCGCTCAGCGTGGTGAATTCAACGCTAACAATGATTCAGTCGAAGACTTGGACGCGTTTCCCTACCTCGAACACACTGAAAACAACCCAGACTCGGAGTCTCAACCAACTCCACCTCCTCTGCCGCGGTCGGAAACACACCCCGGAGCCGGTGCTCCGCTGAGCGATTACATTGCTGAGCCATGGGAACGCGACTCTCAGGGTTTCCTTGAGACGAACCTACAGAACAATCCCTACTACCCGTTTGCGCCACGTGGAGAGTACAAATATATCCAGTGTGGGATCAAGAAGAAGGGCATGAAGCGATACTATGACAATGTGCTGAAAGAAGAAAACACCCGGCTGCGTTTCCCAAGCTTCAAACCCGGGGATGGTGTCCAGAAGCTTGTGGCTTGCATGCCAGATGATCTGGCGCTCGGGGAGTGGGACCTACACACTCTCGAGGATATGAGATGGGATGACAATCACCAACTCCCTATCAAATACTGGAGTCGAGACATCATCAAAAGCATGAGATGGTTGATGTGCCAGCCAACGTAAGCCGAGCATCTGATTTACGCCCCTCAGCGTTGCTTCAACAGCGATAAGCCACCGAAACGCCTCCATACCGAAATGCACACTCCGGACTGGTGGTGGGAGATACAGGTAAGGAGAGATACTCCAGGATAATAACGTGCTAATTGACATTTAGGCAACGCTCAGAGTGGGGGATACACTGGTTCCCTTGATCTTCATGTCCGACAGAACAGATCTCTCGAATTTTTCTGGCGACAAGAAAGATTGGCCTGTATAGATGACAATTGGCAATCTATCTTCGGAGATCCGCCAGATGCCCTCAATGCACAGCGTCGTGATGGTCGGTCTCCTGCCGATTCCAATCAAGAACCGCAATATTTCCTAGAAGCGGCTGGATGAGCAGTGGCAAACAAACCAAGAAGTGCTGAACGAAGTACTCCGGCGGTTACTCCAGCCTCTGACCTTTAAGCACAATCTCCGCGCCGAGAGCGGGTATTACAACGTTCTCTGTGCAGATGGCAACTTCAGGTGGTGCGAACCGGTTTTCGCAGCATGGCTTGCAGATTGCCCTGAGTATAGCGACCTACATCATCTCGAGCGGCATGTCTGATTTTGGTGGGAGTGTCCAACGAACAAACTTGGAGATTATGTCCCTTCTGACAAGCAACACCCCCGGCTGGATCACAACCTATATCGAACACTCAGCAATGCCAACACCAGGGCAGCCAATGCTTAACTCTCGCCGCACCCTGTTCACCGAGTAATCAACCTGTTTCGACATATTCCCTGTATCGTGAGCGACCTCCCTAAGCCCGACCTCCTCCATACAATTCAGATCAGCATGCGTGACCACCTCCAGAAGTGGATTTTCCACTTCATGAAGATGCACGAATGGCTCGACATGTACAATGCAATCTGGTTATCCGTTCTTGCTTACCACGACCTCACACCAAAAAATAAGTCATATGAAGAAGTTTCTCAATGGAATGGGAAGGAGATGAAGGAAATGAGCCTGTACCTGCTTGGAGTTGTAACCGAGTCTCTACGAGGCGGAAGCCCCTCTCAGCGTCCCATATTCAATTATGCAATTGAGTGCACACTGGCATTGTTAGAATTCTATATGTATGCTCGATATATATCTCACGATGATGCAACATTGAGCTACATGGAGGACGCCTTGCATCGTTTTCACACCATGAATGATGTTTTCTTACTTGGGCAAGCCAGCAAAAAGGCGAACACCAAAGCCAATGCCCTGAGAACTGAACTCGTGAAGAAGTGAAAGGTAGATGAGGAAACAAATGCTGGAACTTGGATGCCATCTAAGAAGCGGCGCGAAATGAACGCCTGGCAAGATTATATCAGCCAAGAGATAAATGTTTCCAAGGAGTTAGATGCCGACTTCAACTTTCCGAAGATCCACTTGATGTCTCATTGGGTCGAACAGATTCGTCGATACAGAGCCTTGCAACATCATTCTGCCGAGAGACATGAACAGGCACATAAAACGAACCTCAAGGACGGTTGGAACGCCTCCAATCACAATCTCCACTACCTGCCACAAGTAATCACCTTTCAGCGTCGCATCCTCTCCTTCGAAATCAAAGAGCTTAATCTCCAAGCCCTCACTCGGCGTCGGGAGAACAGCACTGCCACATGCAAGGTCCTCCCTTCCGGTGCTGATCTGGCTGCCCCCCTGAGCCCCCAGTCCTAGGCGAAGCCCGAATTCATGGGACCCCAAAACCGCCGTGATGGAAAGCATCCTGATGCTATGATCAAAGACTTCAGAGCATTACTCGACAATACGCAAGACACAACACACCGCGTGGCAATATACAGCGGCACACAGGAGTTTATCAAGCATAAGAGTCGTAACAAGATGTATATATTGGATGATCAACTGCACGCAATGGAACTCTGTATTTACCATGGTATTAAGGTTCAAGTTGAGGGTTGAGAAGGTGAACGCATATCTCAGATGTGTCGATGCACAGGAAGCCAGAGCTGGTGCTGAGGGGATCGACGGAACGACTGGGTGTGGGTAAAGCAACGCCCGGGGAGGTGTTATGGCGCGCTGAATGGGCGTCTCCCGTGGAAACTGTATTGACTATTCAAAATCAAACTCCAAAACGAGGATGGAGCTTTCGTTGTGTACTGGTTAGCCCTGGCACTCACCACACTACCTGAAAATTCGGGTAACTTGGATCGGGTCTCGAAATTTGTACAAGTGAGAAAAGCACCGGCATACATGGCTTGGCAGGTTTTCAGCGTGGGAAATATTGTTGGCTGCACGCACGTGATTCCAGAGATAGCTACTAGTAGTAAGACAGGTGACGGACGGATTGAGCGATGGATTGTCAATAGCCACATAGATCATGCGACTTGGAATGATGTGTATAATTAGTGAAGCGAGAATGTCATTTTGCGCGCAGGTAGAAGGAACGCGAGGAGAGATATTCACAGCATCACCCATCGCGTTGCAATGCCGATGCAAGTGCGTACCCAATGAACCCATTCGAACGTATTGTCACTGTTGGCCACAACGCCAGAGTGATTGTTAGAAATAGGAGACTGACAGAACGCGAAGAGACAGTGAAACAGCGATCGGAGGGCGATATACAACGCAACGCCTTGTATTGACACTGGGCAGAGAGTAATCCTCCACCGGGGTGTCTCTGACGGCTCTGACGTAGCGCGTCCACTCTGACGGAGCCAGTCTGCCCGAACGGAATATTTTTTCGGTGATGTCGGTTTTAATGAGACCCGCTGGTGACCATTCGAGGGTGATAGAATGTGCCAATTGCATCAGGTGTGGGCAGTATATCATAGATCCATATCTAACACATAAGCTTTCACAGAAGTTGGTCATTCTTGCCGCGATAGAAGCACGCATCTGCTCTTGAAAAGCAGCTTTGTATATTGTATATGCAGATCTTGCCATCTCTTGATGCGGTATTCAGTAGGGGCTCGGTGGACCGCATCTTGGTGAAAGTCATTCAGATGATAGCTTCAGTGCGTTCTTGGTCGACCTCTCTTGGCCATCTCGGTAGACAGCTTCAGTAGAATATCCGTTAGCTTCTCGGTAGTCATTTGGTGGAATCGTTCCGCATTCAGTTCGGAATCCCATTCGGTAATAGTTTCTTTATCCTGCGGTACGCCATTGGGTAAACGTCTCGGTCAGTAGCTTGGTATGGTAAGGCTCCCAGTAATTCTCTCAACCTCCATGTCAAGTCCTTCAGCAGTGATATCCGTCACTGTGAGATCTCGGTGATCATCACTTGGTAGTGATCTTGACTGTCTCTCGTAAGGAAATTCGGTAGGATATTCTGTATGCTCGGTGGTCGTATTCAATCACATTCGGGACCTATTCGGTAGCCATATTGCAGTCAGTCGGTATCTGATTTGCAACTGCCTTGGTATTCGCATTTACCCTCGTTCAGCATGGATCAGGCACATTTGCCTTGTTATCTCCCGGGTGCATTTACAGGTGTACGGGACGTCTGTCGTATGCTAGGTGAACACATTGCCTTAGATAGCGGCGAACGCTCACTGGCTCTCCTCCGGGTGTGCTTGTCGATTCGTCTGTATGTGTGCTTGCCATCAGTTTACTCGGTTGACTTATCATCATTCATTGTATCCACTAATCGATTCATGTCCAGGTGCACGTGCCGCTGCGAGTGTTCTCAATTGGTGAATGGATCATACCGTGCGTCGTTCCTGCACCTCCGGGACAGTAATTTTTCGCGGTAGGGGTTGTCCGAGATTCCGTTACCGTGATCCCCCCCTTTTGAAAGTGGTTTCTCCGCCAGTGAGTAATCTCATATGGCTTCGTAGGAACATCGATTGGAAGGGCTTGATTCAGAAGACAAATTTCAGTTGACAATTGTCATCAGAGTTGTGTCACTCGAGATTGTGGCGTCTGAATTGGGATAACATTTGGGAGTATTCTCAACAATGTAACTTCGAAACAGGTATGGCGTTGTATTCCGTGTTGTAATCGTCATTGTATTCGGCATTGTAATCTGCATTGTAATCGGCATTGTATTCGGCATTGTAATCGGCATTGTAATCGGCATTGTAATCGGCATTTCAATCGGCATTGTAATCAGAATTGTAATCTCTGCAATACAGCTATTGTTTTGGTCCATTGAATTGTAGTCGGGATTATATCGGTATGGCAAGGCCATCGGTCCGTATATATGCTTCTCGGCATTCAATTGCTAGTCTTGTAGATTGTCATCGAAATTGAAAATATTAGATAGGGTAGAATTGCACATAACTTCGTGCATGTTGTGATAGTCAAGGATTGATTGTCATCCATCTCGGAGATACGAGGTAGGGGGTACCAGTTCATGACTGTGACAGAATTGGGTGCCCGGTAAGTCCAATTCTCATAGTCTCAATCATAACTCTTTTCCTTTCTAAAGCAGCTGTCTGCAGGACTGTCATCTCTCATATCTGGGAAATTATCTCATGCCCGGGCTTCCAATTGCTTCTTAAGTCTTTGGCATTTCTAAGTCTGCTATTTGCTTTGAATTGTCATTAGTCTATTGGGGTTATCTCCGAACTGCTCCATCTATTTTAGCCAAAGGAATCAAGACAAAAGATGGAAGTTGTAAAAGGGAATATCCAGGAGGCCTTGTCATTAACGGTTCGCCCACACGGGAGCCAAGGACTGTCGTCCAGTCACTCCCACTGGGTCTCGGCAAGCCGGTAGCAGTCATTCAAGCGTCTCCTGGGAGCTGCGCTTCTGCCACAACTACCACCACTGCTCTATGGTTGTAGCGTCCAGCGCTTTGGTCTGTATTCTCAACTGGTGAATCCAGAGTGCTGCCTTCCAAAGTCTCTCCCAGCAGCCCTATGCATTCCCCAATCTGTTGGGTAAATGCTATGACAACTTCATTGCTAGTTTGAAGATTGTCGAATGCAGTTGCTCCATGTGTCTGTTTACCTGGACCGCGCCCCAGAAGCTGGTCATTGATGATATCATTTTCGGCTTCTGGGACCTTCGATGCCACTGCTGTAGTCATCGGTGTCATTTCCTCTGCTCCACTTGCACTCGGTGATTGCAGGGAGTCAATCGAGCCCAGCCAATGTCGGGATTTTGTTTGAGGAACCATGGTAAGCCATGTACTATTTCCTACCCCTGTAATGTCATGACTAGAACATCAGAGTTTCCTACCGGTGCAAGATAGGCAAAGTACTGGACTGTGATCCATGTCTTCTTCCGGCTGTCCTTTGCATGTTGCATTACTCCTCCGTTCATGCCGAGGGTGGTGATGTGTGCCGCCTGATGCGATATCCCGAGTAGCTTGAGAAGCCTTGGTGCCATGAAGAGGCTGGTTGCGCCGCAGTCGATAAGAGTCCATGCACGTTGCATCTCACTGTTTCTGCTTCGTATTAGTACTTCATGAACTATGTTTGCTCAATCCGGTGATTCAGTGTAGTGTATATATCGACTTAACATTTTCATCCAGAGTCGCCATTGTTGCCTGCGCCAGCAACTCTATTTTTTTGCTGGCTGAGTGTCAAAAGATCGTTCGCGCTTGATTTGTCAATTTCCGCCGTTGTGAATAATGTAATTGTAGTCGAAAATCATTCAAATGGTAGGTGAACTTCGATTCTCCATAATACATGTGCTCAGAGATGTCTTCCTAGTCATCGTAGTCATTGTAGTGGTCGTAGTTGTTGTAGATGGTGTGCTGAATTGTGTTGGTCTGAGACTGTAAATGCACTTCACGCTGCGCAATGTATCCCGGCTATATGTTCGCTTCAATCGAGGGAAAGCTTGTCATCCTCAACATCGTTCGATTTCTGGGTGTCTTCTCCGGAAGTACACTGCGCTTGTGCAGATATTGATAGCAGTAAGAGTGCTTCATGCGTAGGTTGATGTTCCTCCGTAGGTATGCTTCGCTCCAGTAGTGTATCCCTAGATTGGCTGTAGAATGCTTCTGCAAGTCGGCTTCTTCGAGGTTGCTGGAGCCGTAGGTGTACACGCAAACTGAAATAGGTGCACTTCGCTGAAATGGAAGGATTGTAGTTGTAACCATGCTGCCTCGGAAATCGTCTCTGACTTCACCTTGGCTCTCGATATGGTGCCATTCAGGGGTAAGATCACTCAGTCCCTTCTAGGTGCTTGGGCTGGCGATTGTATTCAATTGATCTTGTCCTGTACTCATGATCATCTTCTTCAATGACGGTGACACGCGTTGTGTGCCAATTGGTCTCGGAGTTGTCTAGGTTTCCGTCGTGGATTGATACTTTCAGGGTGCAGTCGCAACATCTGTGGTGTCCAGTGGTCGATTGCAGCCTTTGGGAGTCATTGCTGTCGTTTTGAACTCATCTGGATTGATCGTATGAGATTTTTGTCATTGGCTGGGTGGTGTCCTGTACTTGCGATAATAATTGTCTTCATTGCTGGGGACACCCATGGTCGCCAATTGGTCTCCGGTCTCTACTTGGCGGCGATCAGGGGTTCAATCGAATGATAGAATGGTCAATGCTTCGTGCTTCGCAGTAATGATGCTTCAATGTCTCGTTGGAGGGCAGAATGCTCAAGTGTTGACTACATGGAATTGCGCGTCGGAAAAGGGTTGACTCGTCCACTAGTAATGCCGTGGGTGAAACGTATGTGATTGCTGAAGAAGCGATAATAGTGTAAGGGCATGTATGACTACGTTCAGCTTGTTAGGTATACATATGGGAATTGTAGGAATACAGTTGCAAACGTGGATGCGAGTGATAATAGATGTAGATGTATAAGTAAGATTATCGCGAGAGATGTAAGGCTTGGGGCAAGCCAACTATATGGAATGGCCGTCACCCGGCCCTGAGTCACGTGCCACCGTTGAAATCATGGTGCATCAGCCCAATCTCGGGTGTGTCAAATATATTTTCTGCGATAACATTCTGATCGTATCTGAACACCAATCCACACATTGTGTGTCTCCAGTTCTCTACAAATTGTTGCAAGACTAGCTGCCTAAGTTTAGAAATTCAGAAATCTGCCGTTACATCACTCAGTATCATTAATATCATTCTTAGACACACTCTACCTTTGTGCATTTCGCTTATATGGTGTCCCTGTTGCAATGTTGGCTAAAACACAGGTCGTTCTGACAATGCTGGGAATGTAGAAAACAGGCTCAGTGTGGTGTTACCAACCGTTCCGGACCATCACCTCAGGTCAGAGTGCAGTTCCAAACCGTATTGTTGTCACATTGGCGGTCCGGGTCGTCAATGAACCCGAACCATCAATTCTGGTACGGTTCGGTGGCAAACTTCCAATACGTCTGAATTGGGCAGGTTGTCAGCATGTCGCCCAGCGGGTCCATCTTTAGATCCATATAAGGCTGCTGTTTTTGCAATGGCCAAATAGTATTAAATCAAAATTGCATTTTCAACAACCAATAATACGTTTGTGCATGTTTTCCAGTTTGCAATATCGATTAAATTGGAATCCGTGTTTTATGTTTGATATATTCTATTTTTGCCTATCAAGGGGGTGAATAAGTCCATTATGAGCGCGAGGATCCGCACAATGCCTTGATTGCCAAATATGCAAGACCTCAAACTGTCGATGCTGAGTGGACGCTCATTTCCAGGATGTGGCAGGCAGCATGTCGCGGTTGTTTGTGGCAGTAAAGGCTGTGAATACCTCATAAATGGATGTCAGCAACCAATCGGAACATAAGTTACCCAAGATGCAAAGCCAAAAATCATCGACACTCAGTTGACGCTCATTGTCAGATTAGGGGGGTGTCCGTAATGCTGTCTCTTTTGCCTATCAAAGCTGCAATACATCGGTTATGCAAAACAGCTACCAAATCGCTGTTGAATTACGGTACTTACAAGACCACAAATCGTTGACGCTCTGTTGACGCTCATTTTAATGTAGTGTCCATTCAACATCTGCTGCCAGTGATAATTGTTTTCATCACGATTTGAACTTCTTGGTTTCTTCACTGACAGAATGAGACTCGGCCCTGTGGCAAAGCCGACCGCAGTAACATTCTTGCACTGTTCGCTCTTACACGACTAAAATATATATATCTTGCCAAAAGATTTATTGTGCCAGCTATAGATTGGTTTCTCAACTGATGTTCACAAGCTACTGCTCCCCATTTGCCCATAATATATCTCTAACTGAAACATTTAATCAAGCTACATAACAATGCCGGTGAAACATTGAAGGATTGTGTCCTGTTTTGCCTTCACTCCCTTATTGCTCATCGTTTCAATTGCATTGACCATCACCAACACCTCTTCTGCCTGTCTGTTTGTTTACCATGTTGGCCGAATCAATCCGGGAACATTTGGCGCGGCACTTGCATCCCCCTGCCCTGGGCATTCCGGATACTCGATGCCATCGTCTTGCTCTATATCAGATTCAACATCTGACATGCAATTGTCTTCGCTGTCATTTGTGTGGGGACGGATTTGAGTGCGGTCATCACATCGGCTGGTTTAGAGTTGAGCGCGGCAGAGCCGCATGCAGTTCAGTTCTTGTGTATGTGTCAATTAGACTTAGCGAGAGTCAGTGAGTGTAGGTCAATAGCCAGATTCAGCACAGCGGACATGACACAACAGGTTATGAGCCTGGGCACTTTGCTCATTTGACAAAGTCGACTCGGATTTACAGCATCATCAACACTGTCTCGGAGGAGTACAGATTGACTCGACGCGTAGCGAAGATGGCCGAATCGACAGCGATCTTGTTTAAAAAGTTTGATGGTACGGAACACAAGAGCTGGAGTTTGGAAATCGATATACTCTTTGAGCAGAAGCAGGTCCTCGGCATTGTCGACGGTACAGAGGAAGCACCAGAGGCGACGGACGGGTCAGAGTTTAAAGCATGGAAGAAGTGGCGTGGAATCGTGCCGTCAACCATTTTTCTCGCGATGGAGAGGTCTTTGCATCAGCAGTATGGCATTCAGAAAGACGCAAAGGAGCTGTGGGATCAGCTGAAGGAGGAAAACAAATCCAAGGTGAAGCTGAATGTTTGGGCTTTGCGAGATGAGATGTCAGCTGTAAGATTGAGCAATTGCGAGATTGTACAAGAGTACACATCGAAGATTCAGAGTTATGTGAATGACTTCAATCTTGGCGCCGATACCGACAGTTCGACTGGTAGTGGTCTGATGCCGAAGAGCGAGCACACCTATCACCTGATGAAGGGTGTCATGCAGGATGATGATTAGTGGTTTTTCACCCAGTTGATGTGTGACACGATTGACACCCTGGCCGACAAACCGTCGGAGGTCAATGTGCAGATGAAAGCCCACCAAGCGCGATTATAGAAGGACAACAATTTGGAGGTGGCAGCCATGTTCTCAAAGTTGCGGACGAAGAATGAGAAGCGGAATACAAAGCACTCTCGTAAGTCCCAGAAGTGCCGTGGTAGTGGCAGTGAGAGCGATGGTAGTTGTTCGGAGAGTGAGAAGCATCGCCGCAGGAATTGGAGAGATACTCGGGAGTGCTACAGATGCCATAGGGTGGGGCACATTGCGCGGTATTGTCCAAGTACGGCACCAATGGAGTGCGCGGCACCAATCGAGAGCACAGCACCGACTAAGACCGCGGCTACGGCAGCGACGATAGCGACATCAATTGCGAACTATTGGATGTCAGTTACGAATGGAGAGAGCCCATCGAAGGAGAGCTGGTACTTGGAATGTGCCACCACTTCTCACATTTGCAGAGATCGGCGAATGTTCGAACGGTACATGGAGTATACTAAAAGAGATAGACAGGAGATTTGTGACTCAGCAGGTCGGGTAGCTGGCAAGGCCATCAGGCACGGAGATGTTCGATTGAGGTTTCGACTACCCGGAGGCCGCCACCGCATACATGAAGTGGTTGTAAGGAACGTCTTGCATGTCGAAGGAGCACACAACTCGCTGTCACAATCACGGCTTATGGGTCGCGGATTGCGGATTGTCCCAGTCAATGGCTACAGAATCAAGATATACGACAAATCGCCGACGGATAGCACTCGAGGTCGAGATAATCGTCTGGGCGTGGCACGCTCGATTGGAGCGTTATTCCGGCTGGATTTGAAGGTCGCAGGAAAGCTCCATCAATTGAGAGAGAGCAGACGGCACCCAGCACTGTATACTGCCAATGAGCACTTCTATCGAGAGCTCTTGCTGCCAGAGGGGCCGCAGCGAGTGATATCGAGCGAGAGGATGATTGGGTTAGGAGGCATGGTTGATTGCTTCGGAGGAGCTCCAGGTACGGCTGATTGTTTGCGAGGAATACTGGGTTTGGTGTCATTTGGGAGGAGCTTCGGGCAAAGCTTTATCTTCGTTTTCTTTAGAGTTCGGCACTTATGATTGTGATACCGCCCTGGAGGAGTGTGGGGATGGATTCGGGTGCAGTCATCACGTGGGTGGGTTTAGGGTTGAGCGCAGCGGAGCCTCCTGCACTTTAGTTCTTGTGTACGTGTCAATTAGACCTAGCGAGAGTCAGTCAGTTTAGGTCATTAGAGAGACTCAGCACAGCGGACACGACACAACAATTTGGATTATCCTAATCACCATTCCAGATAAGCCAATTTTCGGTGTCCGAAATGCTTTCACGTGAGCTATACTTATCACTTTCGACAGGATGACGGTTGTGAATGCTGATTCCGTGGACATTGAATATTAGAGTTCGTCCACCTGGGAGGTCCGATGCAGACAAAGCTGGTGGCAAAGGTGATCAATCTGACAATTTAAATGCAGCCGCGCCATCAGGTTGAAATAGTGATCAGGATGCTTTCACGATCCCTGCCGTGTCTGAAATGAATCCTATGGCTGTCATCTGCTCGTTTTGAGCATGAGAATGCTTCTGTGTAGCACGTAGGTATTGGCTGCCCTGCCACATCTCCAACAAGTTGTGGGCCTTGGCCATGCTGTGCAATTTCCTTTCTTCCGCCTCATTCTCCATTTCCGAGTGGTTTTCTGAGTTGGTTGAATTCTATGCTGGGTCATCGCCTGCCATAATCCCATAATAGGCTCGAGCAACCTGCCTCACAATGACAGTTTTGTGAAGCTTGTCAACTGTGCTTTTCGACTGCCGCCAGCCGCTGACATCTTGGCCAAGGCGAAAACTGTAACTGGAGAGATCGCACGTAGGTGATATCGGTAACAATACTGTGATGTTGGGATCAGGATGAGGAGCTCGAAATTCATATTGAAGGAGTGGACATGACGAGAGTCAACGCTGTTTCAAAGTCATGCTTGCTTTGCTATACAAGAGAACGAGTAAAGAGAGAAGAAAAGGAAATCCTCCAACACCAATCAGCCTCTCATTATATACACTTCGTCTGCCACCCTCGAATCACCCCTTATGCTCCGATGTACCATCCGAATATCCAACCATGATCTGACACACCACCAACCCAACGCTAATCAATACAACCACGCCACAACATCTGACGTCGCAACACCTCAGACCACTTCATTCTCAGAACACATTATACCACCACCATCTCCACGTCTATCCATGTCTCCGCCTTTCCGTAACACTGATTCCTTCACTCCGCCTTGTACAATTCCTCAGTACCTTTCCATCAATCACTCACAACCTGAACTGTGACACAAACTGGCCTCCACTCCAACACCATGTTGTTTGATAGAGAATATGTCGCGCGCCACGATGGAGAGATCAGTGTACTCCGAGTGCGTTTCCTTGTGTTGGTGATCAGTCGGTTATGTCTGGTATCCAAAAAGTACTGCTAATCTCCATTGGGTCGAAGTGGTAATCATTGTGATTCAGATTCATTTGCCCTGAGTTCTCAGGTGCTCCAGGCGGTGAATTCAAATAGAGCCTGGAAGTGTTCAATCAGCATGCTGCGCGATCGATTCGTCCGGGTGTCGTTTCAGCCACATTGTTGGGCATTGAGTATTCTTCATCATCGCTGTACATATCATTTGGATCAAAGGATGATTGACCGGATCCGGAGGCCGTTGCGGAGGGGACGAGATTGCTGCTCGATAGTCGTTCAGGTTCATTGACTGACATACCTTGAAGTTTGGCACAGTATTCATTCTCAAAATACTTCAGTAAGGCCTCTTGGTATTGGGTAGTATAGGATGTCTCGTCCTCAGGATTGAAATCCATCCCCTTGTCCCACTTTCTAAACGATCGCAACTTCCAGAAAGGTTTGAGGATATGTGCCAAAATCAGAAGCAAACCCGTCCAAGGAGTCACATCAGCATAATATTTGGACAGCATCTGTTGAGCTAACCTCACGGCAAAGAACAAGTCTTCATGCCATTGAGACTTCTTCCTAGCCAAAGCTCGCAAAACGACATCCATGTGATTGAACATGTCATTATACACTGTGATAATGTGATGCAATGTAATGGCATGCCTCTTCAATATCCACAGGGTCCAATATCGGAATGGTCTGAAACCTTGCATGATGTACTTGACAATGGTCCGTTCATCCTCTGTTGGGAAGAGTGGCCGGTAATCAAAGAATTTTGGATGTTGGAGCCACTCTGGGTCGAATGCTCGTAATCGGTAGGCTCGCTGAAGCAACACCAGTTTCGAGATCGAAAGTGTCTTCACATCGATAATAGATAGTACTGAGATGCGGAATTTTGCTCTTTGACAGTCAAAGAACTCAGTTCGACGACCAGGTGTCAGCGTAATCAATACAGCAAAAATTCTCTGCTATATGCATGTTAGTTTCAGGAATTTCAAAATATCTTGAAATATGTACATTCTCCATTATCTTTGCTAAACCTGCTCTGATGGCCAACACCTTGTTGATTCTAGCATTGCCTTCTTTTCGAAGTCTTTGACTCATTTCAATGTGGATGCTTTCATTCTCTCCAAATTGATGATCGCGCTCATGGGCTTCCCAATACTTGGTGCGGCATTTTACACCCAGACTACTACTGAATGCACATACAGCCAGCTGCATGACATGCGCCATGCATGGAATGTGGATCCTCAATGCAGGGCACTCGATTCCGGAGACCACAATTGTTGATTGCAGCTTGCGTGTCATCGAGTAATATGAGGAAGCAATATCAGATGTAATTCCAAGCAAACAGCTGTCAGTAAGCTCAAAACAATCCAGCACATTCTTCCAATGCACGGATAGCCTTGCTCCAGTATGTTTGCCCCTGACCTATCAACCTTGATTAGCTATGGAAACTAGAAATGAACAGGCGACCAACCTCATCAAAAGAGAGTTGTACTTTACGCAATGCCCAATTTCGATCCATATCGGAAGCAATAACCGACCTTATGGCGAGTTTGTCAATTGATGTGCATCCGTCCATAGCTAAACTAAATATTTTTTGTGACGGCAATTGCTTCTTAAGTGCATCCACAGCGAGTGCATATTCACTCGGGCAAATGTTGCTGACAGTTGTGCCGGATGGCCGCACTAGGCCACTTCGTAATGCATTCTGTAATAGATGTAGCACAAGATTTGATATCGCATTCCAGGGAATATGAGCTGGAACAAATCCTAACATGTGGTAGCGATTGCACATGTCTTGGTGAAATTCAGAAGTATGAAAGTCGTTAGTTGGGAGATTGAAATGATTTGTCTGTCATTTCGGTCAATATGGATCAACCTGGATGTCAAATCTGTATTTCCTCTGCGAATTTACTATTGTAATTCCTTGACTTCCGTGCCTCTGCCGGATGGCCAATGCTGTTTCATCGACCGTGAAACTAGTCAATTCAGTGACTTCCGACTCTGTTGACTCATTTTACTTTGCGACGTTAGCATTTGCCAGCAAGTGTTTCCCTATTGAGCTGGTCCCATGTTCTGATGGATGGCAAAGAACTCGATAACAAACAATACATATGATTCCAGGATTGCCAGTCTCCTCAATTCCGCAGTGCAAATAAAATCACCATCAAGACGCATGTCTAGAATTATTCCAAGCAATAAGATGTTTGCAGCCTACATTCATTGAAGCCCACCAAGCATTGAAGATGATTTGTAAAGTAAGGTCACTCAGATCACAAACAAAGACACATTCATTTTTGGAAGAGATCAAAACCTCTAGCAATGAGGTGTTGAAAGATTTTGAATCCAACATTGCGGTATGAAATTAGAACGCTGGGTAATACCACTTGGAAGACCAACGAAAGTCACTCTCTAGCAAAGTTGAATGGTGGTTTTTAAATATTAACTCTAGAGCTACATTCAAAAAAATCAGATCTTTGAGACATTGCATGCATATTTGCAAAGTTGTATAGAAGGACACATTGAGATGACTGAGCACGTAAAACTTGATTTAGTAACACCGGGATGCAGTTCATTGCTGTGTAGCTTGCTAAGCCTCCACAAGAATTGTTGATGCTCCGTGGCCGTTCAATTGTAGGAGGCGGACTCAATATCATCACTTGCATTTTTGCCAATAAACGCTGCCGATAGGTTGATTGTGGATCAGCCACATACCATTGCCCTTGGATTTTCCAAGATGCAAGATCAAAAATTGTTGAGGCTCCATTGACACATATTTTAAAACATCGTCACGATGGTGTCGCAGGCATTTTGCCCCAGAACGGCGCCCGATTATTCGATTGTGGATAAATGTGGCAGCGTATCCCCGTGATTTTTGAAGATGCCAGGCCTAGAATCCTTCATGCTCCGTTGACACTCATTTTTAGCTCATAGGTATGATTTCGTCGAAAGCATTTTTGCGGACAAATCTGGCCGATAGTTCAATTATTGATTGATGTTGTTGCAAAGCCCCTTGATTAGCGAAGATGCAAGGTCTAATATCGTTGACACTCCATTGATGCTCATATTTAAGATATCACAGCAATGTTGTCGCAACCATTTTTGCTTAGAAAGGCGGCCCAGAGTTCAATTATGAGTTGATGTCGCCGCTCAGCCCCTTGAGTATTGATGATTGAAGGCCCTAAAATTGTTGACACTTCGTTGATGATCATATTTAGGGCATAGGTACAATGTCATCGAAACCATTGTCGCCTAGAACGGCAGCCAACAGTTTGATTAAGGAGTACTGTTGTCGCACAGCCCCTCGTTTATCGAACATGCAAGGGCTAAAATCATCGACGCTCCATTCACGCACAGAGTTATGACATAGCAGTGATGTTGTTGCAACGATTTTTGCCTGGAATGGCGGCCGATAGTTCGATTATGGATCACTGTCTATGCACAGCCATTAGATTTTCCAAGATGCAAGGCCATGACTCGTTGATGCTCTGTTGACGGTCATGTTTAGGACATAGTAGCATGTGTGTGGCACGCATTTTTGCCAAGGAACGCGTCCGAGAGTTGGATTTTGTGTGAATGTCGGCGCACAGTCCTTTGGATTTTCCGAGATGCGAGGCCAATAATCTGTAATGCTCTGTTGACGGTCATTTTCGGAATGGGGCAACCAGCGTATCATTTGCCCTTTTCACTTTAAAGCCGACCAATACATGCACTTTGGAAGGATCTAATAATGCTGCCATTTGATTGGCGAATGTGTAAGGCTAAACATCGTTGACGCCCTGGTGACACTCAAAATAATCAAATCGCAACAGCCTTCTCACACTGAATAATGGTATGCAATGACTCGTATACTCATTATTGACATCCAATATTGGATTTGTAAGTATTATTGTTCGCAACCAGGATCGTTGTTACCTCTCAATTTCTGATCAACCTCTATCCACGCTATCTGAGTGGGAGAAGACATGGTCCTATCACATTCCGGCGCTTTCGGCTGGCAATTCATGGCATGTAGATCATTTCACTAGTTTTCGATAAATATAGCTCGACTTCCTCAGCATTCTTTATCCAGCTCCTTCTCCTCGATTTCCATGGCATACCATAAGCCATTTCAAATATAGCTACCATGTGCACCAGGTTTGTGCGGAAATTTACGTAGTTGGATGCATCGATCAATGCCACATCACGGTTGACATTCAGACAGATTCGTATTCAGCACTGATCGCTCTTTCTATGATTCGTATGACATCACTCACTTGAATGTTGTTAGTATATTTTGTCACCAAGATAGCTTTTGCTTTCTCACTTCACAGTAATCAGCAAACAGAAATCGAACATGTTGGTGGTCTGACAGCCTGATTTGGATTTTGAAACTTTCGCATGGTGTGTTCAACCCTCGCACATTCACAGACGAACCATCATGTCTTACAATTCGGTCACTGAAATCAACAAAAAGCAGACATGTAGCAAGATTGGTACCCAAATTGCGTTTCACTGAGATATGACGTCAAAAATACCAATTTGCCTCTCTATTCCTCGCCTGACGTAGAAATAGTCACCATATCTTTGTCCGAATCCAATATCTATATTCTTCTTTGCTGGGGAGGCTATATTCAGGGGTAAAAGCTTCGAGTTTAACAGGCTTCGCATTCTGAATGAGTGATGAATCGGGCCCTGCGGCAGGCACAAGACCGGGTAGTGTCATGTTCGACAGCGGATTCCCAGGACCTAGTCCCATATAACTACTCCCTGGTCGAGAAGTCACTTGCGGCATTTGCGATATTCCGTGGGCAATGCCATGACACTCCATAAGCTCTCCAATTATTGTCGGTGTAGGAGCCAATCGATCATGATCCATTTGCAGTTTAACGACTGCCGAAACCCTCGATTCTGATGTGCCACACATCGTCCCTCATTCACAGATGTAGTCGGCTGTTTCATCCCATCACGGTTGTGTCAATTGGTCAAGCTTCATCTGCTTCTGCCGGAACATCTCCATGCGCTGCTGTACTGTATTGGTGATTGTGCCCATCACCCAGCCGGGTTAATCATCTTTTCTCAGCAGGCCATGCCCTGTCTCTTCATCATCCTCATCTTCCCCATCCTCCCCATGGTTAGAATTTGCAAGATCACTCAAACTATCTCCGATAGCGACCATCATATCCCGAACAGTGTGGTTGTACTGTCTGTTCATCAATCCCGCATTTCAGCTTTCTCCATATCTTCCTCCTCTTGCTGGACCGCTGCCTCTGCGTCTTCAACCCGCTGTCTTGCACCAGCGGTTTCTCCTTCAACATAATCCTCAACCCGTTTCTTAGTCTGGTCATCGCTCGAGAAGTGCATTTCTTGGCTTTTCCCAGCTGCAACCTCCTTTTTGGATCGCAAGCTGCGCAATGCCCCAAGGGCTCGGACCGTTTCTGCTTCCAAGCCACTCTTGCCTCCATTCGTTTGATGACATCACTGGGTGGACCGCTTCGACGATTTGCGATATTTGCCTGCCGCAAGTGGTGAACAGTGCTGTTTCAGAGCATTGACCATTGTAGTTTACGTTGAATTTGTTGTTGGGTGAGATGATTAATGTTGCAAGATATGGACAATATGGAGGCAAGCTGGGTCTTTTATGTCAAGGTTGGTACGTTTGCTCATCTTGAACAAATCAATATCTCACTTCTGACTGTCAATGAATTGGGAATAGTTAGGCTAACCGTACAACATGACTGGATTGTTAGCGTCAGTTTCATGTAATATCCTGGGGATTATTTGAGACTGACATCTGCAGACGTTCTTTCCTTCGAATAATGTCCTATTAATATCTGACAATCATGCGATTGTGGCTGTCGTACAACACATTTTTTCTCTGTTAACTAACATACAACATTGGACCGACTTAATGCACATCGTGTTGTGATGGGCAACCTCTGCATCTTGAAGCCATACTCAGCAGGATTCATCTTGAGAATAACGAACATGTTGGCTGCTACTTATTCCATTCTGACATCAAGCTAACTATATTGTCCTTGGGACTTCCCACTTCATTTCATTATCATCTTCCTCTCCTATTCCACACCAGCAAATCATGTATACACAACCACCTCAGCGAGGGGAGAGCCGATCTAAATCAAGCCGATTTGCAGGCGCTACATCAAATACATCACTCATTGGCACAGAGCAAGAATACAGACACCAGTTAGTCCACCATGATGCTGCCAATGCAGCAACCAAACATATAACCCAGGATGCACATTTAAAAATGGTCCGTAAGACTGGAAGCAGCAATGATAAGAAGCAGCATGCTGTTGAATGTGAGTATATCTATATCGAGGTAAACGGCCGTCAATTATCTGTATCATGTACACTGGGAATGCGGAGGGAGCTACATGACAAATGTATCGCTGCCCGTAATGGGAAACCTCCATCATCAACAACGGCATATATCAGCACACTGTGCGAAATCAAGCATCATGATGTTGTCACCTCAGGTATTTTCGCGTATGACTTTCCTGATAAGCATCCCCGTGAGTGGACGAAACAGGCTTCAATCACCTTACAGGAGGCTGCGGAAGTGTATATCGTAGAGGTAATAGCCGAATCTCATTGTTACAAGCAGCAACCAATTTCTTGTAGCTTTTCAACATGTCTGTTACTATGGCAAGGCAAGGAGGTCGGGTACAGCTGGAACAGTGCGACATGTGCCTGGCCTTGAATGTGGCAAAAATGGCCAAAGAAGGGAGTTCGCGTGTCACAATTGAGGAAACACGATATCTGATGAAGAAACCTCGCGCCGAGGTTTGAGAAGAGAAGAAGCGGGATGTTCAGTTCCCTGGGCATAACAAGGTGAAGGCTGTACTAGAAAGACACCCAGCTATCCTGCGTCAAAACAACCCGGCCGGATGTCTCTCTTGCTAAAATGGCACCGCAAAGAATCTGTAGACATGCTGGAGACGCGGAGGAACAGCTGCACCTCCACCCGACTGACGCAGAGAGCCTAATCCAGAGCCGACGCCACCTATGCCCGGAACGCCACCGGCCCCAACTGGAAACAATTTCGGAGCTGAACATTCCCAAATCGTCAATGTGCCGGCCGGATATGCGAATTCACATACATCTCTTCCCTGCGCTGAATTGTTTACTCTTGATGTATCTGCCCAGGATAGCCAGCACGATACAGATTTTGATCCAGATATGCTGACTTATCAAGGAACAGCCACTGGTTAGTACACTATTTGCTGAGGGGTAATGCAGCTAACATCCATTTTGTATACCAGAGCAGCCTATTGAGCGAACGTGCACGTGATGATGAGCATTGATCGAATGGCACAGAATTTTCGAGAATATCAATATATATTTATTTGTACTATTAATGAACAACGTAGTGATCAAGAAGAATGTAAATGAAAACGCTAGAAAGGCTGCCCAAACAATGTGAATGACGGACGATGCCAAATCGAATAATTGAGTAGTGTGGATACTCCTGTGGCACAATAAGCGTCAAAGGAGAGTCAACGATGTTAGGTCATGAACATCTGGTAAGTAGGAATATATTCGGTAGTGGTTATACATAATCGAAGAATTGGCCGATTTTATTGGCAAAAATTCCAACGACATGGTCCCTACCTCATGTTGAAACTGAGTGTCAAACAAGTTATGGTCATGCACCCTGGGTAATCACACTGCCAATTTGTTGCAGACATTCATAATGGAATTAATGGCCGCCTTTATAGGCAAAACAGATTGTGATACCATCCCTGCCCCAGCGTGAAAATGAACGTCAACAGAGGGTCAATGTTCGTTGGTTGTGTATGTTGCCTACTCTGGGGGGCGATAGGTTGCAAATAGTCATACACGGAGTATTGGCTGCCTGTTTAGGCAAAAGAGAAACTGAAACGCTCCCTGCCCCATCAGGACAATGAGCATCAATAGAGTGTCAATGATTGTTGGCCTTCCATCGTGGTTGATAACAGCAAGATATGGCCGTTATGGTCTATATTCATTGTTTTGTCTGTTTTTTTACGTTAAAAGGCTCAAGAAAACTTAGTGCTAGCTCTGTAATGGAAATAAGTTGTTACTATCCTGGAGGATGTGGCAGGAATATTCCGTACCTATCAGCCAATAAAGGCTGCAACATGCTTGTGTATGAATCTTTGTGATGAAGTGCCACTCATGTTACCGAAGATGCAAGACCGAAAATCGTTGGCACTCTGTTGAGGATCATTTTCGGGAAGTAGTAGGGCGCCAAAGTCTGTTCGTTTTGCTCATTAAGTCAGCCAATACGTCGAAAACAACCAGTGATATACCAAGGTCAACATTTTACGATCAACAGGAGCATATCTGAATGCGACCATGAATGTGAATCCCGAAACACAGAACCATAGATTGGAACAGACGGGTCTAGCCAAACCTGGCATGACTCGCATGTTGATGGGTACGGATCTGGGTTGGGCCCACCAACGGTCGGTGGGTCGGGTTGTTGGACGGGTTTGGAACCGAACCAACCTGTTTTTGCAGTCCAAACCCGGACCACTGGCGTGTAACCCGGACCAGTTTCTCACACTATGAATCACCCTTCTAACTCCTCATCATCCATTTTTGGCCCGATGTGGCACTACTGTATTTCATTTATCAGTTGTCCATTACCTTCTGTACTCTGCTATTTTCCTCAGTTCTTCCCATCTGCCATGTTTTATTTCTAGATGGCACTCCTCTTGTTTAATGGAATCTATCATATTGCCAATTAAACTATATTTTAACTGCCAATTCGCTAATGTCTCTTTACATGATAATTCTCTTTTCCGATGTGAGCCAAATTTGATTGCAATCCCATTGCACTGCCTTGCCAGGTATCAATCATGAAAAACTACAAATACATTTCGAATGACTGTGTACAGTTGACACTATATGCATTACTGCTATCACTGGCTGTAAACAGATGGGGAATGACATACATAACATGGACATCTGTTTAATTAATATCATTTGATCACTTAGTTGGGTTATTGTATTAGTGTAGCTGCTTTGCACTCTGTGTGTCATTTGGTTCATTAAAGTGAGAATGTGAAAATAAAAGGTTGAAAAGGATGACAGTTAGTATAGTAGAATTTAGAAGTTGATAATGAACAACAATCCATGGACAATATTGACCATGGAGGTTAATCAATATCTTCTATACATCCCCAGTATCCCAGATATCACCAGCAGCTATCCAAATTCACATTCTGAAGAACTAAGACATTTTCTAATATTCATTTGGACTTCCTACATTCATTTGGCACCACTTTCAGATGCTTCCAAAATTGTTTCCAGTACTCTAATGTGTTTCCATAGTTATCATAATCACCTCCATTGTTCTTCAGAACCTTGAATAAAATAGTTTAGTTACACTGATTACTATGCAGGTTGTCCATGTAGGATTGAATTCTCTTCCATCTTTGATGTAACCAAATTTATACTCTATCTCCTCTCATAGTCTTCTTGACAATCCCAGTGACTAAACTGCGGTTTCAGATGTATTTCTCCCCTCTGGTTATTTTGTCTATTCTTGTTCAACTGTGATATATAAAGGCATATTCCAACTGATTCCACACCACTACTGACTATTGTTCTGTCTCTTTCTTTTTAATACACACTCATCTCTCCACATTAATTTCACTATCATCTCTTCCTGTATTCTGTTGTCAACTTCCTCCTCATCTTGTTTGTTGTTCAAATTACTCAGTTGCTAACTATGCTATCTATGACCAGATTGTAGTTCATTCGGACAATGAACCCTATCTGAGTCATATTAATCAATGCCTAAGCGCTATTTCATATCTGCCATGTATAAGATAGTAACCTCAGCCCAGACGCTCTGTGACTGCTGAGAACTTCAAATGTGCTACAACTGAGATGGCATCTCCTTGCCCTCTCTACTTCTCTTGGCAAGTCACATTCTGGACAAACTTTTACATTTACAAACGCTTTCTTTCTATTCAATATCTCGATTTCTTCCTCTCGTTAACATTGTATCGCTGCATGGTTATACTCCCATTATGATTCGAATAGTCTGTATTCTATTTCAAATTCGTAAATACATTAGAATAGAATTTATGAAAGTATTCTAATCTATTATAATATATACATAGTTATTTACTTAGCTATAAATACTATTCATAATTGTATTCATGTCAGTTGTAGGCAGATTCTTCATCTGAATTTGAATGTGAAATGCTCATTGCTATACACAGAGATGGATGCACTGCAGCAACAGAAAATTCTCTGGTAGTTGAGCAGCCACCATGAATTGACTCAATAACCATTCATGTCTGAATGTTACTGGTCAAAATGCTATGTATGTTGTTAACAACATTCATAAATATTCTGTTGTCAACCTTAGGCATGGTGATGTTTTCTGTGACTTAGACTGGCATATGAATTTCTTCTCTAGGATGTGCTAGCAAATTTACACCCTCTGATAATTTGGCCAGTAGAACTGTAGTGGGAACTAAATGTAAAAGGACTTCCAGTAATCTTTATGTAGCATTTAAATCCAACAGAGTCAGTGTGTAGGCAGTAATATATTTGCCAATAATGTACTTTCAGAGTTTAGAGTACCTGAATGGAAAAGAGCTTCTGAAATCAAGATTGTGGTTCAGTACTGCTACTGGTTTTGATAGTGTTAGGAGTTATTCAAAAATTAACTTTACTTGTGAGTACTTGGCCAAAACTCCCTTGCTAATTATCAGGTGGCTGATGTTGGTGTAAACATGCATGCAGGATATCAGACCAATACTGGTATATACTTGTTAGTATTACATTTTTGTTCCAAATAGACTGTCAGACACATATAAAGTTAGCTATCGGTATTTGGAATTGCATATTTCTGTTCTGCTTTCAACTGTTAACAAATTTTCTACAATTAATTCTAAGTTATTCTAACAATCACCTCGAGCTGGATTGGCCATTTGTACAGGAAGATCATATTAAAAACTTTTGCTGATTGGCAAACTGCAGTGTAAGATGTAGAAATATTGCAGTCTTCACTGAACATAATTACATTGACTCCTCTATTGTCTTTGGTATAAATGATTTATGGAAGTACATTTGACTGTTGTCTTAAGGCATAGTAAAAGCTGAGAATATGAAAAATTGTGATTTATTATATACATAGTTAAATAGAGTGTCAATAGTAGATCTGGAATTTCTAGAAAAGACAGATACAGGTGAAACTGGAATACTAAATGAGCAGATGTGGATACTGCATCAGCACAATGCATTGTAGTCAATATGAGCCTTCAGGAGTATGTGAGAGGATATGGAGTTTAAACTAGGAAGAGTCAATTTCAGAAGAGAACGATACCCAAGAACAGCATTGCAGCCGGCCTGTGGAGTATTCTGGATGAATGATGACTGGTACAGGAGTAACTACCAAGAAAAGAGGAGTGCCAGATGAGAAGTTCCTGGGTGGTAATGAGGTGTACAGAGAAGATGATGGAGGAGAGCTGAATCAAATGGAGCAGGGCCAAGATTTGGTGAGAAGTGCCAATGGGGATTGAGTAGTGCCGAAGGGTGGGTATGGAGTACAGAATGAAACAGACGAGCCCATATCCAGCCAGAGGAGCCCAGACGCGAATTAAGCAGTCCCGATCCCAGTGGTGGAGTGCTGAAAAGTGGGGGTAATCAGCTAGGAATGATATGGATATGCTCCTGTTGGCGAGTGAGGAGCACCAAACGGGGATTCAAAAGTGCCCGTTCAAGATTGAAGAGCGGTGATTGGGGATCGAGGTGCGCCATTTGAGTATTGAAGACGACCGGAGTGGATTGAGAACCACTCATTCTAGCAGAGGAGAACCAAAATGGAGGGGCGGGGTTGGAAGCAGGGAATGCTCTATAGCAGGTACAATCCAGACTGAGGAGCACAGGAAGCAGGGGGTAAGGAGTTTGGAATGAAATAGAGGAGCACCACTTCAGGCAGTGTCAATTGAGGAGTGCCTATCTGAGCAGAGCAGTATAGAATGTGGAGGCATTGAGTGTTCAATGAAAATGAGGAGAGCTAGGCCAATGGGGATTAAGAAGTGCCTATCCTAGCAGAGCTGTGGTCCGATGAGAAGGTATGGTGCAGGCCACCAATCTGTCATTGACAGGTGCTGTGGCTTCCAGTGTGCAATCTATCACAGGCAAAAAGCAACCTGTACCTCGACATTCCTCTTGAGACATCATAACCATATCATACTTTCCAGTGGCATCTTTAGGCAGCGCTAAATGAATAGCTGCAGCTGCCAGTGCTAAAGTCTGTGGAGCGAGAAGTTGAAAGAACTGAGATTTAGTTGGCTGGCACCCCAAGCAATTGACGGTGAAGAAGAACTGATGGTACATTAGATCCACAACCTCCATCTGGGTGAACAATGATGTCTGATCATACATGAGGTGTGAGAAATGAGCATCGTCGAACAGAAGCTCATTAACCTGCATTCAAAGGTCACTCCCAGTGCCCAAATCCAACTAGTAACAACAGTCAACAGTTCGACAAGCCCCATCTGTCAACTGTCCTTGAATGGTACTATTCTCCACTGTTAACTATGAATGTTTTGTGGCGTACTCAATATCATAAGCATGATGGATGAAGCATTAAACAGATTTCAAGACTGACAGCTTCTCATGGTTGCGGTTCAATACAGAGAAATGGATCACTGAGCAATTGAAACACAGATGGTCCACGTACAAGAGCACCGGTTAATGCCTGTTGATGATCTCGAGCTTGAATTGCAAGTTTCCATACTTTTTCTACGATCTAGTACTTCTCATCACAGATTATGTAGCTGGGAGTTTTCATGAATATGAATGCCTCCATGAACCCTTTCGGTACCTCAAATGTGTCATTGCTGATTGCGAATCCTTGAAGTCTCCACTGGCCTTCGATTGCGGAATATTCTGGACTCCTCCGGACTCTGGTACTGGGAGAGCCTGGGTGGGTTGTGCCTCATCAGATTTGGATAATTTGTTGAGGAGGGTTGACTTTTGCTGTTGAGGTAGTGGTGGCGCTATTGTCCCTGCTGGATGTCGAGAATTCAGAAGGGAGGGCATGCAATGACAGTATCAGTACAGCTCTGTTGCTTTGGCAATGGAACTATTGTAGTTCATAACGAGTTGTCCCAGCACATCTGGCCCAGAAGCATGATGTCCTGTTGGTCAGCCAAATTATCTTCTTTGATGTGGGATAACAAGATAGACTCTCTAGTGTCCTCAATGTCATTCTCATCGATATCGCGATTGGTATTATCATCCTGCTTGATAAGTGGAATTGTGGACATTGGATATTTGCAATACAATATTCGATCACAGATGGCTGCAAAGTCAAACATTTGATGGGCATTGAAGATTGGCTGTTTACTTTAATGACAGTGTGAGTGCTCTCTCCTGGTGTCCTTCTTGTTGCTTTGCTGGATAGCGATTCCTCACCGGGCGACATCAGCAAAATGAAACTCGGTCTGGAAGCCACACACACACCTCCTCCTGCATTCCAGTCACCCTCACGAGTGCTCTTAATTACTTCCAGCAGCTCCTAGGCCCCCCTGGAGCGAGGCATTGTACACTCAGATTCTACAAGAGCATTTTCAGGTGCTCCTCAAAGCAGTTGCAGTTGAGGAGGTGCATTCAGGATGCTACAAGGTGTGACTTATAGGATAGTCAAACTTTGGACTAGCTGAGACCTCTGTGCAGGTCTGCAGGAGTCATCAAGAGCTGCTGAGACCTCTGCGCAGCTCTGCAGGCAATTTGGTGCTGTATTCTCCCAGCAGTCATTCTTACGATTCCATAATGACGCATTTTGTCTATTGTATTAGTCTTTGTTTCAGTCTCAACTTTGGCAACATCACAATATGACATGTTCTATTTATGACTCTGACTCGATGTACATACGGTCAATCTGGCTGCAGATGGTACTCCAGCGTATTTGGAGGAGAACCTGGAGACAACAATTGAGAGAGCTTAGCGATGTTCATGGAGCCTGTTGTAGTGAGATAATCTATTTCCCACTACCACCGCCATTAAGGTTTATGGGGGGAAGGTGGCAGGTGGCATACAGAGATACAGAGATGAAGGAGATGAACTGAGCAATTGGGGGCAGGTATCCCGAGGTACCGCGATGTTGGAGATTGACTCAGCAATGACGAATATATATTTGGGTGACCATGGGGTAGATAGACATCATCTTATTATGCGAAATACACATTCTATCTTTCGCAGTTCTTGGTCCCACCTACTTGAGCATTCCTATATCCACACGATTTGTGAGGATCCTCACACACTTCAGCGGAGCCTGAACAGAACCACTCAATTTGTGTGGTTCATCATGGCCGGGTACCCCTTCATTTCCTCTCACCCAGTTGTTGCAACCATGAAGCCAGACCCACAGATTCTCATGAATACCTCTTGGATGCTGTGAGCTGTCTAGTGGAGTAATCAAGCTCAGCCTTCTAGCTCCAGTATTTCACCACACTGTCATAATGTGGACTTAGACAGGTACTTGAATGGCATAATTGAGTGAGCTTGGAGATGCACTTGGAGGCTGAGATCGACTGAACTCAAAGATGCATGCGGAGGGCATGATTGACAGAGTTTGGGGTACACTCCATCCCCATGACCGAGCAACATGCTTGATGCAAATGGCAGCCCCGATCGAGTAATCAGAGAGACGAACTTGGAGGCGGTGTTGAAGCCAGTTCACAGTGCACTCTGAGGTCGTGATCGAGAAGTTAGGAGGTGCACTTGGAGGCAATGATCAAGCGAGATTGGAGGTGTACTTCGAGGAGGTCAATCTGGGGGCGATAGATCAGGAGGGAGGCGCAATGGAACCTGAGACTGAATACATTCATTAACTGATAATTGTCAGACTGCTGAGAGCTGAGCACTTCACAGTGTGCAAAATGATGAGAGATGAGAGACAGGGTGTGAGAGACAGACAGTCGATTTGAAATGATGCCGTACTTGGTGTATGCATTACTTAGTCAATGCTGAACTCAGTGCTAACTAGTAATCAGTACATGGAGAGATAGGGAGGGATAACTTACGTTCATATTGTTAGGTGATGGTACAGTTGAGGATGTGAATCATAAACAAAATCGATTTTGTTACTGGGAGCCTCAGGGAGTGTTTGGGAGTGGTTGGACTGGAAGCCCCGGGTGGTCAAATCTCAGAGTTGGCTGGAGCGATGCAGTGGCCTTCAGGTGCACCTTCAATGGCTGGCGAAACATCTGCAATGACCTAGGAAGTCTGGTGACATTCAGTCAAGCACCTTGGTGCACCACCGACAAGTCACGGTGCTCCTGTGGAAAGCCTGTATGCGCTGCTAACAATCTTTGGAGCACCTGGGAACACAGGCAACAAGCCTGGGAGCACCCCGGATCACTGTTGAGCAGTCTGGAAACAATAACGTCATCTTTGGGAATGCTGCTGGTGCGACAGGATATTGTAGATACTACTTATTGGTCATTGATTTTCAAAACTCATGCAAGCAGTTTCCATTCTCTACTATTTATCTATGTATCTATATAGGTATCCATCCACACAGAGTATGTCTGGACTGGCTGCAGGCGGTGCTTCAGAGCATTTTGAGGTGCGCCTGGAGATGGCGATCATGCGAGTTTGTACTGGCACTTGTAGAGACTGCGATGTTATGCACTTGGAGACCATGATCAAGCCGTTTTGGAGATGCACTTGGAGGTCACGATTGTGTGAGTTTGGGAACACAATTGAAGGCCATGATGGCGCGAGTTTGGAGATGCACTTGGAGGCCCCACTACAGGGAAATTGGAGGAGTACTTGGAGGTGGTGGAACTGGAAGCGGTCAGTCGGGAGGCACACTGGGTGCTGAAACTCTATTCATCGATCAGGTAACTCGCAAACATGGTAATCTGATGTGTTGACTTCGCCTTCATTCTCTCACGGAGCTTGCTGGGAACAGTCGACTTGCTGGGAGGCATACAGGAAGATGAACCATCATTCAGGGGTAAACTTGTAATCCTGAGAATGAAGGGAGGACAGTCAATCTTATCTGGATGCTGTAATCGGAGGATGCAGTACTCAGTGTATGCTGTACTCAGTCTATGATGTACCCAGTGTATGCTGTACTTGGTGTTGACTCATAATCATGGCATGGAGGGATAGAGAGGGATGATACAACTTTGAGTCCTGCGATGATGGTGAAATTGTGGATGACAAAGAGAGATGGGGGATGGAAAGTTGAACAATATGGAGTATTGCAAAGGATGTCGCAACTCAGAGGTGTGATGTGCCTGAGTGTGTTTTGAATACCTCATATCAGGGTGCTGACACACAGGAACTGGAGTTATACCAGCCATAATGGGAATCGTATATTGACCTGAACACAAAATTCTCTGAAGCTCTTGTTGCACGTGACAAACTTCCCCATCTCCTCAGATAGGTCCCTTTCTTGTCCTCAACTCTAACATCACCTGAGAACAAGAAATTTAGTGATCCCTCTCTATCTCCCCATGCCAAGATCATGAGTTAACAACCAGTACAGCACACACCAAGTACAGCATCCAGCCATGATCAACTGTCTCGTGCTACCAGCCAGTCTCTCATCTGGCATCTCTCGGCAGACCTTGTTTGTACTCTACTCTCTAAATTCCAATGATTAGAAGTTAACCAATGAATTGATTCTCAGCTCCCCTTGTGCCTCCCAATCGACTGCCTCGAAATCAATCACCTCCAGATCAACCGCCTCCAGAACAACTTCCATCAGATCGACTGCCTCCAGATCAACAACCTCCAAATACTCCGCCAATTTCATCCAATAATGGCCTCTAGGTGCATCCCCAAACTCACTGGATTATGTCCTCCAAGTTCACACTATCATGGCCTCCATGTGCATCTCCAAACAGGATTGATTATAGCCTGCAAGTGCATCTCCAAACTCGTTCGATCATGGCCTCCAAGTGCATCTCCAAATATCCTTGGTTGTGGTCTCCAAGCTTATGTCCAAACTCAATAACTCACAGCCTTCAAGTGCATCTTTGAGGTTACTCAATCTCCACCACCAAGTGCATCTCTGAGTTCACTCTATCACAGCCTCCATCCAAGTGTATCTCCAAACTTGTTCAATCACAGCTTCCAAGTGAATCTCTATGTTCACTCAATTGGTATCTCCAGGTGCTCCTCTAGGTGAAATTGCATCCTGTCTGTAGCCAGATTGACCATATGTATATATTTAGATGGACTTAGACAGATAATAGCTGCCATACTGTGATGTAGCAAATCTTGTGATTGAAACAAAGATGATTTTGATACATGAAATGGCTCATGGTTATGGAATTTTAAGAACCACTGCTGTGATAATACGGCACTAACTTAGAGTCTCCCAGTGGGCTGGAAAGTGGTTTCATCAAGTTCGCTTGAAGGCTGCTCCAGCCCTGGGCAGAAGGTCTCAGCTGCTCTTGAAGTCTCACGCAGACCTGGGCAGAGGTCCTAGCTGCTTCAAAATATAGCAATCCTAGAAGTCAAATAATTTAGCATCTTGAATACACCTCCATAACAGCAGGTGCCTTCAGTTGATCCTGAGAAAGCTTATGCAGCATCTGAGAGCACTTTGCTTAGTGCACAGGAAGCTTGGAAGTGTCTGGAATTTGCCCAGAGTACTGGTGAGGTCAACCAGAATATGTGGGAGGTTTGCATGTGGCTTCTTGACCGATATGGATTTTGCTGATGAAGAGAGAGATGAGAGGAGATGTGGGAAATCATCGAGGGAAACTGCGACTTAAGAGTATTTTGTGTGCGAGACAATTTACAATTCGCAATACAGCAAGGATAAAACCAGATCTGGTGGGCAAGAACACCGATTCAAGGTCATCTACATCCGATCAGGCATGTCATACCCCTCACTGCTCATAACTGCTCATATCCCGGGATTCATTGTGATCTTCATCCCACTTCGCTCATTCTCATCGACAACTCTCACATCATCGCAGTACACAACATGAGGTCATCTCTCTTCATCTCTACATGCCATGATCATTAGTTCACACCTCATACAGCATACACCTCATACAGCATGCGCCACGTACAACATCCACCGAAGATTGTCTCTTGTCCCTTTATTCTCATGATTAGTCATTGACTGCTGAATGTAGTCCCCGCATCTGGGGTGCATCCCTCGGCGATGATCCACAATGAGCCAGCTCTCCATGGCCATTCAAAGGTAAGGTCACCTGGTGACATTCCTACAGTTGCGAGGTAACTAACTGAGGAATAGAGTTTGATCAGCTGGCCTGCCTCCCTTCGACTGCCTCCATGTACTGCTCCGATCTTGCTAGATCATGGCCTCGAAGTGCATCTCCAAGCTCACTCGAAAATGGCCTCAGTGGGCATCTCTAAGTTCACTCAATGACTATCTCCAACTATGTGTCCAAACTAGCTTAATTATAGCCCTAACGTTTGCACAATCATGGCCTCCAATTGCATTTCGAATCTCACTCGATTGCAGCCTTGGAGTGCATCTCCAAGTTCACTCGAACACAGCCTCCAAGTCTATCTCCAAACACGGTCCAATTTAGCCTGCATGTTCATCACCAAACTCCCTCGATCACACTCTTGGAGTGTATCCCAGTGTTCACTTAATCATCATCTTCGGATACACCTTAAACTTCTCTCAGGCACTGTTTTTGGCCAGCCCACATACAATGTGTGTCGATGGGTTGCTATATAGATAGATAGATGAGAATACACGCTGAATACATGAGTTGTACAAATCGTTGAACCATAAGTAGTAGCTATGATTTCAAGGTGCACCTGCAGTGTTCCCAATGAGGATAATGTTTTGCCCAGACTGCTCTGCAGTGATGTGCTGTACTCCCTGGCCTGTTCTTGGCGCTCCCAGCATTGTCATCAGTGCAGCCAGACATCTTGTGCGAGCTTCCAGACTTGTCACCGGTGGTCACAGGTACTCCCAGTCATGTAGTCCGCACTGCAAGGCTGGTTGCCAGCGCTCCGAGGTGCTCTCGAAGTCGTCACTAGACCTCACATGTCCACCCAGATCATTCACTGGTACTCCCAGGTGGACCTGAAGGCCACTGTGTTGGTCCAGTAAACTCTGCAATTTGACCACCCTGGGATTTCAGTCCAATGACTCCGAGACACTTCCAAAGGCTCCTAGTAACAAAGATACGTTCTGCTGATGTGGGTGTAGGGTCCATTTGCTGAAATCAAGATAGAAAGTTGGGGACTATGGGAGACACTGAATAAGTAGTAAATATAAGATTAAGTGCAATACAACAACAGCAAAAGTGGTGCAAACAGTTGCACCTGTCAAGGAGGGTGCAAATCGAGGTGCACCTAGAAAGGGTTCGGAAGAGATAACATCAACAGTGCATATGTGTATTGAAGATGGCAGTCCCGTGTTGCAATTTGGACAGTGTCAGGTGCACTGGCATAGATGGAATCGTAACGCCTAATGCAGAATGTCAGCACTTCCCAATATCAATTCACTGTGTCTGAATGGAAGAATGGGAGGTTGGTTTAAACCAATGAACAAAGAATTGAGCAAGATGCACCTGAACCAGACATGCACCTGAAGAACAGTCACAACTTTATCACCGTTGGAACAATTAATCAATCCTTGGAGGTACCAAATGCAGTACTGTGATCCTGAATGAGATCAAGTGGCCCTGGGTGGCATGGATTAGTTGCTTGCAGAGCTCGCTGAGTTGGGGACCTTGTGAGTAACAGTGAAGTGACCAGGGTTTATACTGAGTATGTTATCTATTGGGGAGAATTGTAAACCTCCATCTGTGGTATATTCCCCTGAAGGACTCTCTTATTTTGACAATATTCTACTATATAAGGATGCTGCAGTAATGATTGCAGTCAATAAGGCAAGATCGGAAGCACAACTGAACTTTGTTGTGGCAATCTGGGCCATGTGAGCCAAATGCCTAGTCAACAATATTGCAGACAATGGAGGATGGGAGACGGCATATTTGGGTACACAAAGGACAGATACAAGCATAAGAGAAAGGAATAGTAAGGTACAATATTGATTCAGCCGTAATCTTATTGATTTAAGTACTTGTCAATACCATGATTGCTAACAAATAGGTCATGAATACACATGCACATTTAGATTTTGAGCCTAGTCATGAGTTCATTGCACACTGTCAAATTACAATGTCATTATGAGTCTCACTACTACGAAGTTAAAGAAAAGTAAATATTAGCGTTTAAAGCTATATATGACAATGCAATGGATGCATCGTGGGATGCCATGGAACAGCGGACAGAGCAATAATGGCATGAAAGCACTTCCCGGCAATTGAGGTGCATGGAGATTTGAATGGTCAAGCTGGATCGATTGCAATGACTGGAATTGCAGGCTCGCCTGACTCTGACTGTTAATTGCACTCTTTGAAGCTTTCAGTTCAGATTTCATCACTCCAGCTTTTAAAATACTATGCCTTGGAACTCTCTTGATGTAAATCGGTTCACATAATCTTTTTCCAGATACAGGTGTTGGTGGCCCTAACATTTATTTAGTCCAAATCCAGTCAAATCTGCACTAAATGAATCGAGAACTTAGGGCACTTTGACAATGTGTGGTTCATTGAGTGAATGGGAGTTTCCTGTTATTCAGTATGCAGTCACATTGCAGAATCTGTCTTTTTGAATTCTTCTCTCATGCTCCAGCTCTTTTGACTGAGCCTGAAATATCAGAAGCTATTTTGGCATTTGGAAGCGTAAGTCCAAACGTACTACTTAGTCAATATCAAGCAAAGAGGCATTAATGATTGGCCAGGGCTGTGCATTTATGGTTTAGTGTGCAGTGGGTACCTTCCCCCAACTGACAGTTCACATGGAGCTTAGCATTGAAGGCATTTCACCAGTGGCCTTGACATATCTGATCAGGCATAGATGCATAGATTGGCAGACGCCGATAGGGATAAGCCACCTGTACCTGATTGTGAAGTGTCTTGAAAGATGGCAATGTGTGTGCCTGCTTCCATTGATTCAAAGTTGCAGAAAACATGCTTCAGAATGAACCAAAGGAACATATGAAGTGTACTACAAACTTCGGGACAGTGTATTGGTAGCCGATTTATCACTGTGACATGTGGGAAGGTGTACCAGACTGACATGATATATCCAATAATGAATCACGGCTTGTGAAAGTTGGCTCCAAACAAATCCAAGAATGTCATACTTGACAGAATTGCAGATCACAGGTGTGACTGAACATCAATTATACACATGGAAATACCACGGCTGGATCTTATGATCCGAATTGGTAAAGGACTTAACTGAGGTGTCCCCGAACTTTGTATTTCTACACCACCTCAAGCTGCGGTATTTTCCACGAATACACAAGATGTGTCTCAGATTCTGACACAGATTTTCAAAATCATGTAGACAGTCTGTATTGCTTAATGGGATTGAAGAATATGCAGTGCTTGATCTGTCATAATGACACTTCAGGCATATGCAGCATTCTCCAGTCCACCTGCTAGTAGATGAATCATGCCTTGTGGGTCATTGACTTTGAATATCGTATGTGGCCTCTGAGTTCCAGAATACCTGAAAGTAGTTGAACAGGGCGTTATTGGCCATGTAAAATGGAAATTCATATATGGCCTCAGATTTCCGGTACATCTGACATTAGACAAATCATGCTATTTTTGTCCTGTGATGTGGAAAGTCATACTTGTTCTCAGGTTTCTGCTGCGCCTCAGATTCCCCATTGATGAATGATTCATACCCATTCACTGAATCGTATCTTTTTAATTAGACAATAGCCAGTTACCCTAAGACAAGGCAAGCCTGGACATTGAAATTGTAGCCACAAGCTTGGAGGATTTTCAACTTTCCGACAATGACAAATACAGTATCAGCAGTTGCTGCATCAAGTCAGTGGCTGCCAGCAAAAAATCTTGACAACGGCTGTGGTCAATTTGATGGGCACACCTGCCGCAGTGCAAAAGGAGTTTTACTCAATTAACTTCATCTCATATTTGACATTCGTCATCATCAACAATCCCAATGAAATCCCACTTTAGCCAATACTGATTTCAGACACAGCAATGCATACCCCAAAGCTTGGATTCATGTCAAATTGACAGTGAGCAATGATTGATTTATGGAGTATATTGTACCTTAGGAATGATGTTTTTGACTATTTGTATCAGTTGAGAATATTAGGTTAGTTGAATCTCTAAAGAGGTGTACTTTAATTTAATCTTCCTATCTTCCTAATAATCTAAGATGATTGTTCATCAGACTGCAACATGTCTCTGTGCTGGGTCAGCCACTTCATAAGGTCCTCATGAGACTCCAGAATCTGCTAAATCATTGACATCGTGAAGTTTGGGTGACCCATTAAGCTGTGCAGGACATTCATTTGTGCAACTCGTTAGTGTTGGTGGAGATCAGTCATGTGGTTATTGTACCCAGTGTGACCTGTATTCTATAAACATATTCATGTAACTGTGTTTCGCCATTGCCGGACGACTAATGCAATTGCCTAGCACTGCACACTCAACAACCGGAACTTCTGTGGTATTACTGCATGGTTGGCTGCAGTACGATTTTGGCCCTTTCTACCCACTTTCGTCGTAGTGATGAATACTAAGGGATGTTGTGAATCTTCAAATTTCATCTTCATTACTGTGTGTGCATCATTGCTCATTTCCACATACACATGCAATATATCAACCTGATCAGCAAAATACTTGGTCTGCCACTACTTGATATTACCAAATTGGCCAGAAAGAGGACAAAAGTGCACTGCCTATTGTGGAGAAGGTGCACTGGTTGGTGCATTTTCATTTGTTGCTTATTCCTGACAGAGTATATCGCTTGACTCTTTGTCTTGGTCAGGTTTGGGATACACTGCAGTCTTATCCATCAGCAATGGCAGAAATGTCAATCTGAGCCATCAGAACATCTCAGAATACACCCGAGTATTGAGTGGCCATTCATCATACCATTGTCCAGAACCATCATTGTGATCATTGGTGTCTCCCTACATGAATAAACAATATGCTAGGCACCTTCTGTAAACCTATCATGCTCCAGCAGAATCTTGTGAAGTGAATTTCTCCACAAGCATCTTCACTTATTCTTGGTCTTTCTCTGCCCACTCCAGATCAACATACTGTGCATTCTGCATTGGTATCCAAACCAATGGTTTCATGTTGGCAACTTTCAATTCTGACCGTCTCCTGATTGTCAAGGGCAGTGAAATTTGTATCATATGGTGCGCCCCATCCTGTTGCACATCTTCGTTTTCTGTCTGGATGGCATGCGTCAAACCCTTCACAGCAGTATACAGTGCCTCTGCACCATGCTTGTCCATCAAAGTATCATTCACTGGATCTTCAGGCACACCTGAAAAAGCAATGTCACCTGATAACACCAGTCAACAAGTGGATGGAATCATGGCCTTGCTGTCGCTTGAAATTTGAATCCAATTCTTGTATTCATCATAATTTCCCAGCCTACTCAGTTTTTCATCTTGTACTTATGAGACACAACTAAAAACCCAAAACTCCATGAACAGTATGAGAGTAGGCAATTGCTTGATGGTTTTACCCTGCATGTTAACATATGATATGACACAAGGTGAATATTCCATCCCTTTTCTGGCTCATCAATACTGGTATTTGAATCCTTCTGGGTGATATTTGAAATTTCCTCATTCCACAAGTTTACGAGCTTGAAATCAGTCCCATAAGTCATCTTGTCCATCACACTCTGGAATGTGTCTGCCACTTCAGGCATTGTGACTACAACCATTGTATCAAGGGCTGAAGTAAGCACCAGATGCCCCATACATAAGCAAATTGTAACACTGTCTGCAAGCTAACTGCAAACCTCCCAGCCACTGTGGTCAACCTGACCAGTGCTCCTAAGTAATTCCACACACTCCTATGCTCCCCTGGTGCTAAGCAATGCGCTCTCAGATGCTGCAAGAGCATTTTCAGGTGCACCTGAAAGCACCTGCAGTTATGGAGGTGCATTCAAAATGGTACAATCTTTTACTTATAGAATAGTCAAATGTAGGAGCAGCGGAGACCTCTGTGCAGGTCTGTGTGAGACTTGGTGAGCTGCTGAGACCACTGTGCAAGGGATGCAGGAGACTTAATTCTTGGTGTGCAATTCTCACAGTGGTGGTCCTTATGGTCCGAGAACCACATGCCCCATTTAGTGTATCACATTCGTCTGTTTGACATTGGTGTTTCACAATCACATGATGATTTGCAACATCATAATATGGCATGCATTCTCTATCTTGGTCTACTTGAATATTTACATATAGTCAATCTGGCTTCAAACGTACTCGAGCACAATGGAGGAGTACCAGGGCATGCCAGTTGAGTGAACTGAGAGATGAGATTGGACGCTGTGATCATGCAAACCTCGAGGCCAGGAGCAAGCGAGTTTGGTGATGCACTTAGAGGCCAAGGACTAGTGAAATGAGAGATGCACTTTGAGGCCGTGATTGAGTGAGTTTGGAGATGCACTTAAAGGTTGTTATAAAGAGTGCTTGATGATGCACTGGGAGGGCGTAATAGAGAGAGTTCAGAGATGCACATTGGAGGCTTTCATAGAGCACGGTTGGAGATGCACTTGGGCACGAAATCTTGTGAACGGAGACCTGAACTTGGAGGCTGTGATCGAGTGACTTTGGAGATGCAGTTTGGAGGCTGTGACAGAGCTAGTTTGGAGAAGCACTTAGAGGTCAAGAGTGAATGAACTGAAAGATGCACCGGAGGCTGTGAGTGAGCAAGTTAAGTGATGCACTTCGAGGCTATGACAGAGTAAGAATGGAGATGTACTTAAAGGCTATCAGACAGTGTGTTTGGGGATGCGCATGGAGGCTGTGATAGAGGGACTTCGGAAATGCACTTTGGAAGCCATATGTTACATCTTTGGCATTGGTCATGGTTCCGAGGTCATGACCTATCACTCGATGGTGCTGTCATATTGCGATTGATTAATGTTCCTCACTTATAAGCCAGCACTATCGCCACACCAATAATCACCAGGCATATATCCCTTGACCATATCATCACCACCCATCCTCGAATGTTGTCACAGTTGCAATGGTGTGTTAATACAATGCAAACACACATTGCAATATTCTCTATGGACAAGAAAAAGAATGACACCAGCCATTGTCACCGCTATATGAAGTAACTCTTGATTGACATCAGCTATGGCCAGTGGGATGGAGATACTTGAGCACGATATGAAGGAAGGCAATTGAATGGTACAAAGAGGTAGATGGGCTGGAACACAACAGCCTGATGGATACCAATCAGGTGGGAGATGTGTATCAAAAGGATATTGTTGGTCCACAATCACTGGAGGATTGAATAGATACCATTGGCTTGGAGTGAGTTCAGGCCAACTGGTGATCAGAGCAAGGGGATTGGAGGACACGAGGCTAGTGAGCACTTATCTTGAGCAATGTGTAGTTAGCATTAGCAGTTAGAGTGTGGAGGGAAGAGGTAAAAAAACCTCTTGATTCTGTGCTGGTATAGATGGAAACCTTCTCATGACGGAGAGCAAGCCTTAACAATATATTTGGATGGGAACGCTATTCAACAATTGTTTGATTCTGATTAGTGTCGGTGCCTGAGTGACGCTTCGAAGTGGACCTGCTACAAGTCCTTGTATAAGTCCAATTTTCATTCCGATAGTGAGACAAGATGAAGGGATACATATACGGGATACTTCTAGTGGAGAGTATCTTGGAGTCAATTCCTCCCAAGTTACACCATGATAGAACAACTCTGGAGATTCACTAAGAGTCTGAGATCGAATGAACTGAGAGATGCACTTGGATGCTGTGATTGAGCGTGTTGAGACACACACTTGGAGGCCATGACAGAGCGAGTTAAAAGATGCACTGGGAGGCTGTGATAGACCATGTTTGGGGATGCACTTAATGCCTGAGACCAAGCGAACAGAGAGATGCATTCAAGGCCATGATTGAGCAATTTTGCAGACACACTTGGAGGCGATGATCAAGCGATTGCTGATATGCACTTCAAGACTGTGATCAGGCGAGTTCAGAGATGAACTCGATGCCATGATTGAGCTAGTTTGGAGATGCATGTTGGAGGCAGTGATTGAGTGAAATTGGATGCGTACTTGACGGTGGTTGATCTGGAGATGGTAGATTGGGATATAGGCGCAACGGGTGCCAAAACTCCATTTATTGATTAACTTGTAATTGTGGGAATATAGGGAGAAGTGTATAATCAGTGTGGACCAAGAGATGAGAAATGTGAGATGAGATGCTGGTGGAGAGTGGGAGACAGTCGATCTTGGGTTGATGCAGTACTAAGTCTATGCTGTAGTCAGTGTTATCTCATCATCATAGCATGGAGAGATAGAGAGGGATGACTTAACTTGGTATTCTCTTGTGATGGTAGAGTTGTGGACAATAAAGAGAGAGATAAGAGCAGTATGGTGAAATGATCATTGGAAAGTGGGACTTAGGCGGATGTCTTGTGCAAGTCACGTTACCATCCCCGATCAGAAAAACACGACCACCAATTCAGGGGGTTAATACCCCCTCCCAAGTATTTCAACCCGAATCAGCTTGGATATACCCCCAACTTCTCACATCCTCTAATACCGTCCCACACCATTACCATCTTGGTCCTGATCTGTCTCTGTCTCATGCAGAACTCTATGATAGTGTTAGCAACGGTTCCAGTTTTGGACCCGGCCAGCTTAATAGGTCTGCATGGCAATGGCCTTATGACATCAACAATCGACAATTTTTTCAGTGAACCATCACATTAAGGCCACAAATACTGATCAGAGAGTTCAGTGTTTGGTATGTAAAATATGCTGCTCCTCACGGCGCATCTTTTGGCAGTCTTCGAATTTCGATATCTTCAAATCTCAGCAACCGGTAGCCCAAAAACCTCAGTTTTGGGCCAAACATAACAACAATTTCAAAGCAGCTTGCTGAGCTTTGAAGATATCAAAAATCGGAGACAACAAAAAGATGCTCCGTTGGGAGCTGCATAATATATATACCAAACACTAAGGTTTCTGATTAATATTCATGGACTTAATTGAGGGAACCGGTTTGCACACACCCGGACAGAACCGGCCGGTTCTGAGTTGTCTTGGAACCATTATATTAAAGACAATCCGAAATCGGAACCATTCTTAACACTGCTCTATGATCATCAGAGAACACATTGTTAAATCGTCCCTCACTATCTCTCTATGCCAAGATCATGAGTCAACACCGCAAGCTGCATACATCAAGTACAGCATGCACTCAGTACAGCATCAACCCAAGATCGACTGTTACTGGTTTGCAGCCAGTCTCCCTGCATTCCCGCAATGCGGTGGTAACCCCTGAGTGTGGCTTCAGTCAAAGGTGTGCAACTGTACATATCGACCTCCCCCAGATAGCTTTCGCTGAACACCAAGGCAAAGTGTCACATTCCAAACAGTGTGAGTTAACTAATGAATGGAGTCTCAACTCCCAATCAACCACCTCTAAATCAACCACTTCCAATTTCGCTCAATCACTGCTTTGAAGTGCTTGCCTATGTTCAAACCATTGCAGCCTCAAAGTTCATCTTTGAACTAACTTGATTAAGGCTTCCAAGTGTCTCACTCAGTTTGTTCAATCTCAGGCTCTACGTCTATCTCTAACCTTGCTCTATCACAGCCTGCAAGTGCATCTCTGGATTCACTTGTTCACCACCTCCAACTGAATCTCTGAGTTCATTCGATATCATGCTCTAAGTGAATCTTCAAAGTTCCGTTATTACTTCCTCCACAATGCATCTCAGAACTCTCTCAATCATGGCCTCAACCTGCATGTCTCAGTTCAGTTCACTTGATTCTGGGCTTCAAGTGCATCTCTGAACTCCCTCGATGGCAGCCTCCAAGTGAATCTCTGGGTTCACTCGATCTCAGGCTCCAGATGAAGCTCCAAACTCGCTCCATCATAGCCTTCATTGTGTATCTCCAAACTCGCTTGATTCTGCCCTCCATGTGTGTCTCTCAGTTCACTCGATTACCATTGTCAGGCACACCTGGAATTGTGCTCTCAAGAACCACCTGCAGCCAGTCCAGATATACAGTTTCTTGATGGATAGCTATATAGACACATAGATACATCGATGAGAATACAGACTGAATATATAAGTTTTACAAATCTTTCAACAATAATGGGTAAGTATGCATTCCAGGCGCTCCAGCAGTGTTCCGAAAGAAGATGTCATGAGAGCTGGCCCAGTGGTGCAGTGGTATCGCTCCCGAAAGTATAAGCGGGGTATATGGACATTGTGCTATGGGTTCAAATACCAGTGCCAGCCCCCTGGTGTGAAGTGGCTAAAGGGTAGTGTGTGGGGAAATTCACCATTTAACCGGCTTGCCTATAGGCAGAGGGGATATGTGGCTCTGTCATACTCCATTTAGAGTGTATACAGGATGAATGAACAAACAGAAGATATCATGTGTTCCAGACAGATCTACCACAATTCGAGGTGGTTTCAGTTATGTTGTCTGCACCCCGAGGTGCACCTTACCGCATTGCATTGTTCCAGTGAACTTCAAGAGTTCGTTGATAGCCCTCTCAGGTGACCTCGACGGCCACTGTATCAGTCCAGTCAACTCCGACATTTGACCACTCTGCAATTCTGGTCTGACAACTCTCACACACTCCCAGTGACTGAAAGACATTTTGCTGATGGATGTAGGATATTGCGCCGCGGATAAAGCCGCTGATAACCAGGTAATGTGAGTACTGTGTGTATTATGCAAATTCTCTCTACTTCATAGCCAACAAAATAACTCTGATCTATCCATCAATGTACTAGACAATGCACTGAAGTGATTTTACTATAAGCAGGGTGCTTTTCAATGACAGAAAATGTCAAAGACTGCAAAGGCCAAAGTGGATCAACAGTTGGCAACCGAATCCCATCAGTTAAGAAAACACAGATTGATAAAATTTCTGCTGCAATGCACATTCTTCTGTATGCAGCTGAACAGGTTACTACCAGTCAACGAAGGCAATCTCAGGTGTATCTGAATGGAGTCATACTAGCGGTACCTGAATAATCACACCCCAATTGACAGAAGTCAACCAAGTGATTGGAGTGCAAAACACATCAGATTACAGCTGTTATACACAAGCTCTTCAATGAAATATTCAAACATCATGAGCCACGAGTATTGTAGAATGTAGAGACCAAGGCACCGGTCCCAAAAGTATATTGGCCAAAATACCTGCCCAACCGACATTTACTGCCAAAGATGAGGGTTACAGGGTCAGAAACATGACATCCAACAAGCCAGTGAAATTTCAGGTCTCTCTATCCGATTTTGAGTCTGCAGCCATCACCTGGAATATTGCTGATAAGAACAGCACAGAAAATCAGCAGCAGAGAATTGGTTTGTTTGGGGTTTTCCCTTAACAGCGATCATGGTACTTGCATAGCAGTCGAATGGATATAGGTCACGCAGTTACTCCAGGTCTAGTAAAGCGGCATATATAACTCCTTTCCAAGACGCTGCAAGTGAGCCAGTCCTAAGGTCTTCAGTGGGACTGTGTAGGATTTGCGTGTCGATTGACTAAGCTTGTGTTGTTGCTTAGTGGATTCATTGAAAGGTCATATACTATGGTAGAACTGATTTGATGATGCAATAATCTCGGCCTTGCCTAATCCTTCGGGCTGAGGTGCCAGTTATTATCAACCACATCTATTAAACTGAGCTAAGTGGGACCGGACACGACAACTCCATAAGAGCAACAGAGGTGTCAGGCAGACATCAGCCAATCTGCAAGTAAGTGGGACTTCAAGCTTTTCTCCTAGTAGATAGGAACTGCTTGGGTACTCCCCGGCCAAAGAGAACAGTCTCGGCCTAAACATGGTGGGTCTTATTGATTTTGATGTGGGCAGTGTCCCGCAGCTTCCGACTCCCTGGTAATAACAATATGAGCAAAGCAAACTACAATCAGTTATTATACTGGTTGGTACGTCAAGACCAAATGTCCGCAGAGCAATGGTGGGTTGCCATGTAAGCCTCTGATACAGATAAGCCAAATAGCCTATATGGTGAAGGTTGTGTCTTGTTGTATTAAGCGATCGGTAAAAAGTACTCCAAATAACCATGTCAGGCGAGGAGATGTTCTGACTATCCGAAACATATGTGTTGCGAGATATCTACGTTGAAGTTACGGTTTGATTAAATCTTATTGCAGCTGATGGCCCAATTCATATCAGGAGAGTAACTCTCAAAAACCAAGCATTCAATTACACGATAACCTTAGGGATGCGTGGTCCTCGATCATAAGAGCCTGGCTGATATTGAAGAATACTCTATTCATATGACAGATGAAATCATAGTTATTTCGGATTGCAGATAATGGCCCTTAGGGGAGAGTAACTGATCAAAACCAATCTTGCAAGAAAAGCTCTAAAAGAACCAAGAAGCTCCGGCTTTGGAAGGATTGCCCCACAACCACAAATGATACCTACCTGCAAAGAAGAAGTTGAAATATTATTGTTGTTTTCAGTTCTTATTTTATTGAAATTATTATTTGAGTATTATTAGTATTATGTATTACGAGTATATGCTGTTCCCCCGGCCAATGAACAATCTGATGTTTAACAACAAATACGACGTCACATTATGTGCATTGTCATTATTGCTGGACCACTCCAAGAAGGAAGACCAGTTGTTTGCTGCCCAGTGTATTTGGTGGCTGGCGAGTATAATCCAGTTTACTGAGATATTAACATATTATCAACTATATAATATATTCCCTTCAGACTATTTAAATAACGCTATTGTCACTCTAACATTAAGTCAATCAGACAAAGGATTAGTGGTTCCAGAAATAGAAATTCTTATATTGGATATTACTACTGAAATAGCAGAACAAAATTTCAATCAAGCTGCTGTACATTCCTCCACAAAGAAGTTACTTCCAGATTATAGGGATTATCACCACAATAATAAGAAGAGAACCATCCATACGACTCAATCAGAAACAACATTCAAAAATTCTTGTCATTCAAGTTTAGAAGTACGATTTGGGAAACCATGGAAGAGGCAGATGCACATCACATAGCGCTTGTTCGGAAGGGGATTTAGGATCTTGAGGGAGATTATGCTTGTGACGTAATATTGCCAATAATATCTGAACACCACTATTATTAAAGAGATATTGGAGAGTGGTGAAGATACATGTCGATTGAAGATTGCACTATCAATGGGCAAAATATTACTGCCACGATATTAATCAATCATTGAGATTTGTTTTAAATCATCCCTTACGACATGAATTACTCCGCGAGATTGATTATATGAATATCTCCTCCGATATCAAATAATAATCGAGATAAATCATACAACATTCTTCATGATATAAATTGATTGATGAGATTCATTATATGAATACCCTCTCACAATATGAATTACTCATGGAGATCAATTATTGGAAAGATATACAAGAGATTGGGCTAGTTATATATATTGTCAGTGCTGTCTTACACCACGACACAATATAGTTGCTATTCTGCTGGAAGCATCTGAGTCAGGTGTAATCCTTTGTCCTCTTTGGGTATATGATGTTCATCGACTTCATATTCACTTTGATTGGAGATAGGCATAAAATTAGACAATAGGAAATCCGGCTGTGCATTGGTGCTACATACCTGGGTGCCAGTATAAGTACATTATTGGAAGCACCCCTGTAACAGATTTGTGGTGTCCCTTTGAAAACCCAGTTGTGGTTCAAGAAAGATATCTCCATCTGGTTGATTCACTTTGAAGATTGATGGGAGGTATTCAGTATACTGATGCTCAGGAATACCATCAAAAAGTGTAAGATACATTTTGGATATTCAAGATGTAGCTTGTAAGTAGTATATTAGAGTCAATTTTGCAAATGAGTTCAGATGACAATTGTACTGCTGTTGTTTCTGAAAGGGATCAGATGAGCAATATGAAAGTTGCATATTGATCTACCTACAAAGTCAATTACATTCGACCGATGCCCCAGCATAATGACCTGTGTACCAGGCTTAACTAAATGTAGTGCACAGTGACATATCTTGCACTTCATGGCTGGTATGATATTGACTCTGCACCAGCTTTGAACCCACTGTCTGCTACTGATACAATGCTAAATAGACCGAGAACCCATGTTTTGAACTGCCAGGACTGTCGGCAAGAGTCATTTTTCTACCACGTATCACAACTGGTATATGATTTCAGAGCAATGCATGTTAGCAACGTGTACAGAACTATCAAATTTGCTTTACCCAGCAATGGATCTGGAGATTGCAGAATACCCACAGCTCAATAGCTATTCCACCCACAAGTTGAACTTGACTGGAGATACCAAGTTCATAGACTAGTGCTCAGATGTGGTAATAATGTACTCATTGACAGCATATTAATTACACTTCAGAGTGGGCTGCTGTACTACCATCAACTATTTCACTGTGCTCCTTGTGTTGAGCATCTGGTACTTGATGGAAATGTAGAATATACCAAAGCTAACGAAGAGATCATGCCTAAATATCATAACATCTGTGTTCAATATAGGGACAGTGAAGAGAATGACCTTACTAACAGTCTCCATGGCAGCATTCCGTCTTTGCTGTATTATACTTTAGCTGGACTTGACTGAATCATGTACACCAATTGCAGAAGTGCCTGCCTGCCTGAAGAATGATATTAACCTTTTCAAAGAGGTGTAAAAAGTCACCATAATGGGTATTATGTCCTGAAGCTCAAGAATAAATTGCTGGGATTGCAACATAGTACAAAGATCTACACGGTTGGGCTGCTTGTATTGATGGGTTCATCCAGATTGTCAGACACAGTAATATAATGCCAATTGTACCTGTCAGAGCGATTGTTGAACTGGAATATAAGGTCCAACATAATGCTCAGTCAGACACAATTGATCACGTATGGGATGTAAATCATCCTGGTGGTTTTGATACCTACTGGACCATGTCTTAAGTAGAATTCCTGAATCAGTGAATGCCGGAGTAAGATAGTATATCAAATTGTATTGTTTGATATAGACATTATAGTAATCCCTTCTGGAGAGTTTGGCTCCAGGTTTGAGGTGTAACAGAATGGTCTTTGTGATGGAGTCAATTGTCCCAATAGGTCCGAAATTTGCACATCCTGATTGTTTGATTTTGAATCAGTTTGAAGACAACCCTACATTGTTCAGATTGTTCTTGTAGTCTGTCCCACAACTGCCAGAGCACTGTGAAGGACTACAGAAGTACTCTTGGGGCATCTGAAGGTATATCCCATTGGATTCAGTGGATCGGAGTCTATTTTGGAGATTCTGGTGCGATCGCCAGGGCTATTTAGAGTTGCTGTATTGCCTACTTAAAACTTCTAAATAATTTTACATTTTGCTGATATATGAACCAAATTAAGTATATTCTACATATAGTGATTCATTGTAATACTTGACTGTGAAATGTCTAACATTGTATTGAATGTGTATAGCACTGGAGTAGAAGCAAATCTGCCCAAAACCTCCAAACAACTGATGGAGATTTTAGTGAAAGACAAGAATATATTGAACAGTGCAAGGAAGGTTCAGAAGAAACTCAAGGGTAAGGTGGAACTTGTTGATGGAGAAAATAGCTATTCAGTATTGGGTATTGCTTTCAATACAATCAACAATAAATCAGAACATTAGTGTCAGGATGCAGTGGTCAAGTAACTGACTACTGGTACAAATTACCAATCAATGGATGACAGAGTCCCTCGTAATAAGAATTCACTTCAAGGTCTGCAACAAATAGATTTTTTCCACAGTATGATCAAGTGGTACCGTTTGTTGTGTGGAGATTGGTATGGAATTCAGATATGCCAGGAGTGTTGGTGACAGACACAATGGGATTTAGCAAGACCTTTATATCAATTGTAGTAGTGATGATTTGGAAGTTGCTGACAAAGAAAGTTGTTATGGAGTTATGCTATCAATTCTTTGGGGGAATACCCATACAAAAATGGGTGAATATGGCTGACAATACCAATCTCAGGATGATATGTAAAGAACAAGACATTGTATCCATTGCAGTGTCTGAATGGTGCACTCTGCTGCCTTGGAGGGATCCAGATGACTACACCTCCCGGGAATCGAGCACTTACATTAGCATTCAGACTACACTGTATTATTCAAAGGCCGTGAGAGGCAGAGATATGCAGGAGCATTATTGAAGATATGCCTTATGTGACAGATATTGGATTGGTCAATCTGTTGGATGCAGAATATATGAATCTGAACAAAAAGGATCTCAATATGACAACCAATAAGCTGGGAAACATATCAATTATCCACCTTCTATCATATAATCCATTACCATCCAAAATGAACCATATAATGCAATCGCTAGCTGTCCAACGATTGCTGGAGTATTGAGATCCTGGATAACCCATATCAGTACAAGACAAAAACATTGTGCACTGGTGACTTACACTGAATATGCAAATTGGATTCCAGCTGCAGGTAAAAGCCACTCTGGGGTTTGATTTACAATCTAAGTGGTATTTTCTAATCATGAGGCTGTGTTTGGATACACATGAAGATCCAGAGGATGAGACTGTGATGGAAAAGCATGGTGCCAAGAAATTGCATTCAGCCACAGTGAGCTTGATGCATGCCATCAGATCTGGAGATGAATCAGTTTAAATGCCTGTACCATACCAAATGATACAAAATTCAAAGCATTGAACAAATAGTAGGTTGTCATAATGGAAACTCTCCAAACTGGAAACACTTGGTGTAATTCTGAGGAAGAAAGGGCACTTTGTGGAACTTGACTGGACTGAGGTAGAGTAAGCAACACTGCAGTCACAGGTGGAGTAATACACTTGCAGTTGTACTTTGGCAGCATGAAGGGTACACAAATAGCACCTGGTAAGTGATCCATTTGGTTTGTAAGATATGGAAGATCACAATCCCTTTGAGAGTCTGTGGTTCAATCAGTAACTGCTGATTGCATGAGTCAATTCTCCAAATTTTGAATAGCAGAGAGATACAATTCTGCAAATTCTGGTAAATGGGGCTCCAGAGTATGCCAAACCTAACCAGGAGTTTTAAGTCAATTACCATGTCTGAACCTAAGACATTCTGCTTCTTAGTTACATCATTTGTGTCACTCATCAAATTTGTGTGGTAACTGTTCCTGCAGTGAATTATTGAGATATTTGAACATTGTTTTCGAAATAGTGTCTTATATGTCCTGTTCAATTCCGTTGACTTTCTGATGTTGTACTGAAATGTCATCAGGATTGCTTCCATTTGTAGCAAAAAACAGATATTGTAAAGGTTTGCTGCAGTGTTGAATGCAGTCAACTAGAGAGAGTTGTTGTCCAGTAAGGTTCACAATAATCTGAATACACTGACCTGTAATGACATTGTTGTTTTCACTGAAGAGTTGCAGCAGGATCACAAAGGGGTATACAACTTGATCTGCATCACTCACAAAAGTGATTTGCATTTGATTATGGTGGGATAACGCTACACATAGTATACAAACAAACCTCAATATTGTAACGGTAACTTAAAACAAACAGAATTCTTGTTGTGATATATTTCTTACTGGTAGGTTGCTGACTGTATTGCTGCGAATGTTTTCCCTTCATATAGCCAGAACAATGTACTCTCGTTATAGTCAAGTTCTGTGGATGAGACAGTTCCAGATTATGAGCAAAATGTACATTGGTCTGGAAGCCACTTGCATACCTCCCAGATACTCTGGTCTACCTCACCAGTGCTTCTAAGTCCTACCAGATGCTCGCAGGCCCCCCTGGAGCTAAGCTAAGTACTCTCAGACACTGCAAGAGCATTCTCAGGTGTTCCTGAAAGAACTGGAAGTTATGGAGGTGCATTCAGGAAGCTCAGATATTAGACATTCAGGATACCCATATTTTGCAGCAGCAGCTACAACAGTGGGAGACTTCAAAAGCAGCTGAGACCTCTGGGCCGATCTGTTGGAGACTTGGTGCCGGATTTTCACTGCTGCTGTTGTAAGGATTCCATAACCACAACACATTTCGTCTAACATATATATATGTCTTTGTTACAGTTACAAGAGTTGCTACATCATTATATGGCATGTATTATCTATCTAAGTCTGACAATGTATATACATACGTTCAATCTGGCAGAACACAGTACACGAGCATAATTGGAAGAGCACCTGGAGTCACTGACTGAATGATCTTAGAGATGCACTCAAATACCATTGTTGAATGAAAATCTGTGTCTCAACACCACGGCGATTCAGTTTGACAGGGGGAAGCCGGCAGGGGGCATCCAGAGATACAGGTATAATGGAGATCGACTGATACATGTGGGGGGGAGGGGGTGCATTCGGAGATACTGAAGTACCGGAGATGGACTGAGGAACAGAGAGTATATAGGCATCATCGCATTACACAAAATGCAAAGTCTATCTTTCCCAGCTCTTGGTCCCACACAGTCTTGCAGGGCTTTTATAGATCCACACAGAGTGTGTGGTTCCTCATGGCCAGGCACCCCATCATATGCTCTCCCCGGTTTGTTATGCCTCTTTGAGCCAGGACCTCACTTGTGCACGATTTCCCCTCAGATAGTGTGACATCTCAGCAGCATAACTGCACCGGGATCATCGGAACATTAACGCGCACTAGGAGGCCGTCATCAAGCCACTGTGAAGATCCATTTGGAGGCTGAAATAGAGCAACTTTGGTAGTGTACTTGGAGTGCATGATGAAGCAAGGTTGGACCAGTACATGGAGTCCGTTGATCTGGAGGCATTCGATGTGGAGGTGGTCCATCCGGCGGCATTTGGTCCCGAGGTGGTCAATGTTGAGGCAATTAATCTGGAGGCCATTGAACTAGCAGGAGTCAATGTGGAGGCGGTCGATCTGGAGGCAGTCGCTCTGCAAGTAGCAGGACAGGAGGGAGGTGCAACAGGAGCTGAGACTATATTTATTGGTTAACTCATAATTGTGGGAACATTGAGAATTGAGTACAACAAGGTCTGCAGAGAGATGAGAGATGAGGGACTGGCTGGGAGCTGGAGACGGTCAATGTTGGGATGATGCAGTACTGGGTGGATGCCGTACAAGGCGTGCGCAGAACTCGGTGGATGCAGTACTCAGTATACGCAGTCCTCGGTTTATGCACTACTCCATGTATGCAGTACTCAGTGCATCCATTACTCAGTGTATGCAGTAGTCAGTGTGGGTAGTATGCAGTGTAGGCAATGCTTTGGAGTATGCAGTACTTGATGTTAACTCATGATCATCACATGGAGAGATAGAGATGGATGACTTAACTTCGTGTTCTTAGGTGATGGTAGAGTTGAGGATGCGAAAGTGAGAGATTGGTGGAGATTGGAAATCATCATCAGACACTCGAAGATAAGGGAATATTGTGTGCAAGTCAATTTACAATTCCCGATATGGAAGCTATGACTCCTGATTCAGCCGGTACTCACACTGATCCAATGTGTGCTAACCCCACTGAGGTGAGTTGTACTCGTGATTTATCATATCCACTCATATACTCCATCTTAGTCGCATCTTCATCCCCTATCTCTTTCTCTTATCCACAACTCTACCCTCACAGCAGAACTCAAAGTTAAGTCATCCCTCTGCATCGGTCGATGCCATGATTATGAGTTAACACTGGGTACAGTATACAGTGAGTACGGTATACACCGAGTATTGCGAACACCGAGTACAGCACACACTGACCACAGCCCACACCGACTACAGCTTTCACCAAGTACAGCATTCACTGAGTACAGCATACACCATGTACTACAGCATGCACTCAAGATTGGCTGTCTTCCATTCATTGTCAAGATTGGAAGTTGACCCCTCAATGTAGCTTTAGCTTCTGGCATGGCTCCCTACGAAATTGACCGCCCCCAGGCTGCTCTCCAGGAGAGCTCAAATTTAAAGTCACCACATCACATTCCCACAGTTGTAAGTAAACAAACTGATCAATACAGTGTCAGCACCTAGCATGCCTCCCATTAACGGCCTCCAGATACTGCTCTAGTCTCCCATTGATCTTGGCATTCAAGTGCATCTCCAAACTCACTCGATCACAGCCTTGGAGTGCATCTCTATGTTCCTTCAATCATGGCCTCCACACTCGCCTGATTACATCATCCAAGTTCGCATGATCATGTTCCATCCTTGTGCATATCCAAACTCGCTCAATCACGGTCTCAAAGTGCATCCCTAAGTTCACTCAATCATAGCTTCCAAAAGTATCTCCAAACTTGCATGATTACAACCTCCAAGGTCGCACAACCATGGCCTCTGCAGGTGAATCTCCACACTGGCTCGATTATGGCATCTGACTGTATCATTGAGTTCACTGCATTGTCATTTTTAGGCGCACCTTGAATTGGGTGCAAGCACTGCCTGTGCACAGTTTAGATATGTTGTCTGTCGATTGTTAGCTATATACATACACAGATACATATGTACATAGATGAGAATACAAACTGAATGCATCAGTTTTAACAATCATTGAGCGATACATAATAGCTATGAATATCCAGTGCCCCAGCATCATTCTGGAAGATGCTGATGTATTTCTCTGACTGCTCTTCAGTGATTCAAGGTGCTACCAGGGACTCCCAGGGTTGTTGTTTGGGCTCCCAGGGTTGTCATCGGTGCCCCCAGGTGCTCCCCTGGTTGTCACCAGACCAGCTATCTCTATGCTGAGTTTTTGCCAGTGCTCCCAGGTTCACCTGAAGGCAACCACAACATTCCAGTAACCTCTGAGATTTGATCACCCTGGGATTCTGGTGCGACAACACCCAGACACTCTCTGAGACTTCCAGTGACAAAGATTCATTTTGCTGATGCAGCTGAAGTTGTCTCGATCACTAACAGGTGGCAGGTCACTGATATCAGTTTCTTCAATGGATACCACACTCGCTCTTCACCGATATTGCCAGGATAGTTGTTTTGAGCCATTAACACCCATTCGTGAAATGTATTCCCCCCCAACATTCACTGCAGCAATCCCAGAACAACCTTCTCAGTCTGCGATTTGCATATCATAGCCACTGCTAATGAGGTAAAAGTCTCGCCAAGACACATATCTTCAGTCACCAGCACTCCTGGTATGTCCGAATTCCAAACCCATCTCCCCATGTTGAACCATATTGCCGAGACCTGGTGCGGCTCAAATTTTATTCCTTCCAGGCCTGGAATTCAATACATGTAGCCAGACGGTTGGTCACCATTCAACGGGTGATGTAATGCCAGCATGTGATATAGGGCCGCGGAATGCCCATCCTGCACATTTGGCTCACCATGTCAGTTCGATCTCTTGTGATCATCTAACTGATACAGCGACATTTACCATGACTGGAATCCATGTTTGCAACGGCATACGTAGAATTACCATATATATGCCTATGAATCCCAATGTAGGCATTCATATCCTTACTGATGAATTTGCGCGGGTATTCAGCAACCTGACCTCCTCATGTAGACACTCACATTCAAATACATTGTTGATTGTCATTAGACCAGTGGTCAGTACAGAACTACCATTATCTGGATTGAGATTCTCCTCACCATCCTCCACATGCTCCTCATTCTCCCTTGCACTTTTGCCTGTTTGCTTTGTGTGCTGAATAATCTCTGTTAGGTACCAATATACGCTAGGCATATGGGATTATACTCTGGCAATCCTGATTTTCAAAGCGATGTTTGTTGTTTGACAGACCAGCAACCATTGGAATGAATCTATGTGTGGAATATAATCAATTCTATTCTTTCAATCAGTACTTCCATTCATTCAAGCATCATTCCATTGCCCACCATTCTCCTATCCCTCATATCTTCCTCCCTCATCAGAGGTTTCCAAAGTCTATGTATTGCGATTAGCAGTGGGTGTAACGGGCGGGGTGATGCGCATGTGATATTGGTAACAGTAATGTGATATCGTAATTGGGACAAGACACTTCAAAGTTTGACTCAAGTGAATCAAGACAACACAAGAATCAGAGCTGGTTCAATGTCGTACTTGCTTTGCTATACAAGAGAACAAGTAAAGAGAGAAGAAACGGAAATCCTCCAACTCCAAACAACCTCTCAATAAATACACCTCGTCTGCTACCCTGGAATCATCTCGTATGCTCCAATGTACCGTCCGAATATAGTTCCCTGATCCTACACACCATCAACACAATTCCTTATCAATATCACCATGCCACGTCGGCCGAAAATGTGACACCTCAAACCACTTCCTCAGCGTAACAAATGATACCGCCACCATCTTACAACATTCCTACAACATCACCGCGTCTATCGACGTCTCTGCCTTTCTGTAACACTAATTCATTCCAAACACTCGACACTATTGCAAAGTGCCTTCCAACCCACCACCCATAACCCAAGCCGTGACAGTATCCCCCTCATAGGTGTGAGGTCCTCCGATAACATCCTCCAACAGCCCTGGCTTCATAGGATATCGTTGATGACATTCCCCTGTCGCCTGTAACACATCCACGAACCCAGCAGGTTTCTATCTCAATGAATCATACACAGTCCAACCTATAAGATACTATAACTCGTTCCGATATATCTGGCTATCGAAAACACTAGAGACCTGATGCTCCTCTTCGCCATCGACCTCCACCAGGGGGGGCGGATCAATTCGTTGTTCCCTAAGAGGATCATCAACAACTGAGTCCAAAAGGGAAACTGGTTGTACTCGATGGATCCGTATTGACGCAGGCAACTCTAGCTCATAAGCATATGGGGATATCTGACAGACAACCCTGAAATGCCGCAAGCATTTCCAATCAAGTTTACGTGTAGGCCTCGTAGTTCGAATATGTCTAGCATCCAACCACACTTGGGAGCTCTCTTGACTAATTCGGGCTGGAATTCATCCACGATTTGCTCCCTCCTCGTGCACTGCTTGGCTTCGCCTCATGTCTACTCAGAGGTGTTCATGAATCTGTTGTATTGTTGCCTGGACTTGATCACCATTTAGACGTCTCTGATCTGGTGTCTTTGTTGGTTCTCCCGCAAACGACATCCGGGGGTCCATTCCCTGAACTGTATGAAATCGGGTGCACTTAGTTGTCCCAGACACTCCATTATTCGCAGCAAACTCGGCCAACGGTAGACACTGCACCCAATCATCATGCTGATGGTTAATGATCACCCAGAGATACTGTTCATACGAGCATTCGTTCGCTCCATCTATTCATCTTGTTGGGGATGGAAAGCTGTTGACATCCTTCGATGGATCCTGAACCGACTGTGCACCTGTTGCCAAAATGTTGATCCAAACTGTGGCCCTCAGTCTGAAATAATTGTCAGTTGGAGTCCATGAAGTTGTACCATTTCTCGCAAAAATATCCCTGCCAGCGCCAGGGCATCTATAGCCATATGGCAGGGGATAAAATGTCGCATTTTTGAAAGCCGATCCACTACAACCCATATTGCATCAAACCCTTCACACTCCGGTAATCTCACTAAAAGATCCATGAAACTATCCTCCGATGGTTTATCCGGTACAGGTAAAGGCTGGAGAACCCCACTGTTTGCATGTCGTGAGCTCCGTGACCTTTGGCAATCATGACAGTTCCGTACATACTGGTCAACATCTTTTCGCTTTTCATTCCAATAATACTCTCCACCAAGACGATGGCACGTCTTTGCCCGTCCCGCATGTCAAGCTAGCGCTGTATCGCGATGCTCCTGCATACCATGCAGGCGTAACTCAAAATTATCCGGTATGGATAAACTTCCTCTATACCTTATCTGTCCTTCTTGCTCGATACATCTTGTAGTGGGAATCTCCTGGAACCCACTCTTCGTTCGAATTGCTTCCAGTATTGGTCATCGTTGCGCCTCAGTTTCATATACCTCCCTCAAGAGATCAGAAATAGACAGATGGCCTTGGGCGGGCGGGCTGTCCGCCAACATATCCAATTGTTCCGGTAGGTTTTGCGGCTTTAGAACCATCTGCTCCAAATTTTTTCAATCTTTCATCTCCCCCCTCAGGGAGGTCTCCTGGCCTCCTGATCAAAGCATCTCCAATTCCATTCAATTTGCCTGGTGTATAGACGATGTGATATTCGAACGTGGTTCAAAATTGGGACCATTGTGCCTGTCGTTTGTTTATACGCTTCTTCGTCATGAAGTCCTCGAGATTCTTGTGATTAGTGAGCAGCTGAAGGGGGTACGTGGCCCCTTTGGATCGTTGTCTCCACTCCTCATGTGCCTTGATAATCGCCATAGGTTCCGTATCAAATATATGATAATTGCATTTGGCCGGTGTATGTTTCTTCGAATCATATGCCACAGGATGTAGCACTCGTTCATCCTCATACTGTGACAAAACTCCTGCAGACAGATAATTTGAGGCATCTGTCTCAATAATAACCTCCCTCTCATGGTCAAAATGTCGGAGAACTGGTGGTGTTGTAATGGCCATTACCATTGTTTCGAATGCCATTTGTTGTTCTGCTTCCCACACACATGGTTCATCCCTCTTTGTTAACCTTGTCAATGGTTCCACTTTCTCTGAATACTTAGAGATAAACCGTCGATAGTAATTGGAAAATCCAAGAAATTGTTGTACTTCAAATAGGTTATTCAACCTGCCATTCTTTGTTCATTTCTCCTGGCTCCAATTTCGCACTGTCTCAACCTTATCCTCATCCATTGATATGATGATATCCCTTTTGTCGATATAATCAACCCCAAATACGTCGCAGTTTCCTTATGAAATTCACATTTCTCTGGTTTCAAATATAGGCCGGCTTTCAAGAGATGCTGCATAACCTATTTGGCATGTTCCACCGGTTCTTCTCCCGAATTGCTATAAATTAATATATCATCCAAGTAAGCCGAAGCAAAATCATCCAGAGCTTCCCTCATGGTATCATTGATATATCGTTGGAAATCCGCAGAAATATTCATTGTTCCGAATTGCATAACCGTTGGTTTGAACCACCCATATCTTGCCCTAAAGGCCAACATATATTCATCTTCATCTTTAACCCGTAACAGGTTATAAGCTCCACGGACATCAAGTTTTGTATATACATTGGGCCATCTAAGCAAATTCAGAGTCTCTCATATTACAGGCAGGGGATACCAATTCTTAAATGTTTTACTATTGATATCCCGATAGTCAATGTAAAATCGTAGCCCTCCATCCAGTTTCTTTGCCAAAGGAACTGGTGCCGCAAAAGGTGACGATGACTGAAGGATGAATCTGTGTGAAATATTCTCATACAGCCATTCCTCAAGGATGACTAACTCAGCCCTTGACATTGAATGTAAGGGGCCCCATGTTGGTGTCTCACCTTCTTTCAGGTGTAAGTCATGATTGATGGCTGGTTAACGTGGTGGAAGGTGGTCAGCTCAAACTGTATTGAACAAAGGTAGAAACTCATGATACTGTTCAGGAACATATTCCTCCAGCGGTCGTTCCCTAAGATTCTTCGCTTCAATGGCTTATTAATGTCATAACAAGATGCCTTAAACACCTTAAGCTTCCCTTTCTTGAGTGTTTGAAAGAAGAAAAATCAATTAAGCATCAGAATTTTCCCTCGGAATGGTTGTTGTGGACGTATCTGTGGTTCAAATATTCCCCCATTCGGAGGATAGACTGATTCCGGAAGTTCCACCATGACCCCTTGTACCATAACCGGTGCATCATGGCAATCTTTCGTCCAGTATTGTGATCCAGAAGTAACTGTATTGGATGCAAACATTACTACGACATCACGCAATCGTAACCAGGTGATTCCAAGGACAATTGGATAATGTTCAACCTTCGTAACGAACAGAGGTAACTCTTCCTTACGATCTTGAATCATCAACCCTACTCGGGCAATATGCGTAATATCCCCAGATCCGATAGGTCTTCCATGGATGACCTTGACCTGTCGTTTTCCGTTCGATTATTGATGTGGTATTTGATGATCGCGGGCGAAATCTTTACCCATAAATGCAATACCTGTAGCTCTGCAATCGATCAGCGTGTGTGTAGATATCTCTTGGTTATCCATAATCAATGTATAGGTTATAACTAAATGTTTCCCTTGCATTGTTCCCTCCAATACCTCCACCTTGCTAACAGATAAACACAAAATTCCAAAACATTTCAAAACATCTAAAACAAAACTTTTCCAGTCAACTAGAGAGCCATCACTCTTCAATTGACTATATCTTTTCCTGATTCCTCGTAACCTGTCCCGGTTCCTACATCCTTGTCCCCCGCTCCAGCTGCCTTGAACTTCTGAGCCTTCTTCCTTGCTGCACATTATGCCGCCCTGTGGTTAAACCCACCACAGTACAAACACCTCCCATCTGTAAATCTTTTTGCCCTCTGTTCCGCAGAAATCCTCCTTCTGCATGCACTGAGATCCATATGCGCTGGTCCAGTATATCCTGCCACTGTCCCAGTGGGAGCTCCTGTGGGATCCTTAGGGGGGCCAGAGGACTGGGAGAAGAGGCAAAACCTGTCCCTCCTCCCTCAGTCTGTGCCGCCTTTTCCGCGTGTCGTTGTTGAATCTGGTTATCACGCTTCTGAGACACCGTCACAAAGGCAGGAAGTTCCTCCGGGATATCTCTGTATGTGAAGGAGTCCTTCATTTCCTCGAAGAACTCCATCAGTCAAGCGTTTTGTAGGGCCGGACGGTTCCAATCCAAGTCTGCAGCAATAATGTGGAACCCAGCATAATACTGAGAGAATTCGGGGTTCATTTGTTTAATCTGCCGCATTTTCAGTTCGGCGGTGGCTACTCGCTCGGTATTCTCAAGAGCTGGCCCAGGAGGTGAACAAATGCTGGTAAGTGTTCCAGCCATATCGCTTCGTCCTCCGGGATGTGTGCCAAGATCTGGCCCAAGGCTATACCTGGTGGGCGGTTGAATGAGTACCGCATCTTCGACTGTTCATCGGGACAGCCGGCGGGCTTGTGTCATCTGACTATCTGGAGTTGAGCAATTGAGCCTCTCAACTGAGTTCAATCCAACCCTATAAAGTCCGGGAAGTCCGGAAATTTCTTGGCTCTGTCTTATGCAGTCTGAGGGGCCGCGGGAGCTGCCCGTGCTGCCAATGTAAGAGTATTCGCTATCTGTGTCATCAAACCGCGGACTTCCTCTCCAGCTTGCTGTGTGACCTGCGAAATTGCCTGCAGATTGTCCCAGAGTTGTTCGTCAGTTCCATCTGCTGCTAGTCGTGTCCTGGGTTCGGCGAGATCAGTCTCCAGTCTCCTGATAATGTTCTCCATCTTGGTGTGGTCGAACTCTGGCGGTAGGAACTATTGGGCCTGTAGTTGGGTGATCTGCTACTGTGACTCGATTATCTGAGCTGGGTGATTGCACACCCTCTGCACAACGTTCCCCCATTCGGTGTACTCGGCTACCCGCCTCAGCACCTCCTGTGCCATGACCAACATCGTCTGTCTCTCCCCGAAATCGACGTCCAGTATGTTCCAATTCACACTTCCTCCTATGAAGGCTCGGTCATCCATGCACGCCACAGCCACTTGGTCATTTTGTTCTGATCCTGACATTACAACAAATCAGGCACATCTACCAGTGCCAACTATATGTGTCAATTTCGAAGGGAGTTGGGGTCAGAGGTTCAATAGCAATTTGTGGGACTGGCGCAGATTTTGTTGTATCTGCTGCTGCTGGTGCGTGACCTTTCGTTGAGTGTGTTCCTGAACTGTTTTGTTCTTCACGCACACAGGGTTCTTCATGATCACAAACAAACCAAGCGTGGGCTCCCCAATACTGGGACAAGCTATTTTCAACTACTTGATCGTCAGGTACCAAGCCTCCTCCGTAGGCGGCGGCTTCTGTACAGTAAATATTTCAAGGGGAAGGAACGTCAGACTGTAAAAGTAAGATTCCAAAGGTTCTTCCTCACAATCCGCTGCAAGTACAGCTGTGATGATATCAAAATCATTCAAAGGTTCGGGTTCGGAAATCACACACAGAGTTCCAGCAAGATCAAATCAATTCGTTCAGAAAGTACAATTGTTGGCATACTCTCACATTCGAATATGGTGATCGATGTGGGAATTGACTGATATCAAATCCGGTAAGTCTTCGTAGCTCGTCAACGCAATCATCGCAAACATCAATCCACTGATGGTTGGGTCTAAGATATACCCAACAGGAAACGCAACAAGGTTCGTGGCAATACCAACAGCCGTTCGATTGGTGCAGGCACATCCAATTGTATGAAATCGCAGCTGCACAAACAGCTGATCAGGATATAACTGTCGGAATTTTCACAGTAATACCAAACATGATCAAAACAAAGTGTCAAACAGGGTCGACTATACATTCAATATCAGGTACATTATAAAAGACTAATGCTAAAGTAACGGGCAAGGTGGGGCGCAGGTGGTATTGGTAACAGTGATGTGATATCGTAATTAGGATAAGACGCTTTGAACTTCATATCGTGGGAATCAAGGCAAGACAAGAATCAGAGCTGGTCGAAAGTTGTACTTGCTGTGCTATATACGAGAACAAGTAAACAGAGAAGAAAAGGAAATCCTCCAACAACAAACAACCTCTCTTTTTATTCACCTCGTCTGCCACCCTCAAATGATCTCTTATGCTCCGATGTACGATCTGAATATCCTTTCATCATCTTACACACCATCAACACAATTCCTTTTCAATATCACCACGCCACATTGGCCGCCATCTCAACACCTCAAACCCCTTCCTTATTGTAACAAATGATCCCACCACCTTCTTACAACATTCCTACACCATCACCGAGTCTATCAACATCTCCGCCGTTCCATAACACCAATTCCTTCCGTACACCCAACTCAAAGGTGAAGTATCTTCCAATCCATCACTCATAACCCGAGCCGTGACAGTGGGGTATGTCTACACTTGACACGGCTAGTGGGGATTACCTCTGCCTGGGTAATTATGTGCTCTGCACTCACCACCACTGTCACAATCTTCCTTTCTACCATAAATAGCGTCACATTGTGTGCCTGTTTCGACTTGAAAGCATTTGAAAGGCAATAGTTGGACAACAGCTGTTCATATCTGAGGACATTCATCATTTACCCATGAGTGAATGATCCGATATAGTCCTCCGTCAGTTTGTCCTGCCTGAAGGTGTGCTCCAACATCGACCTTTCATGTATCGCTCACTGGGGCCTCAATTTATCTCCATGAAATCAATCTCCTCCTTGCAGTATCTCAGATCTTAGTATGCAGCATTGAGTTAATGGGGAGACAGAAAGTTATCATTACTGTTTGACACCAAGTGGATCTCAACCATGAGCACTGTATTTGGTAACTCTGGGAGGTCACTCCTTGCCTCACTGCAGGCTTGCTGTTCCAAGTGTGTCGGCAGTCATTTGTTGGCTTGCATTACATTTTGCCTCCTCTCACGAATATCACATGCACATTGCTTCAGAATTGTCTCAACCTTCAGCCACCAAATCTAATCAGGGTTTTCATAATGATCTAATGGCAGCCGGTTCTTGAATAATCCTAACAGATCTGTCACTGTCATCTCCTAGCATTGGGGTCTATTTTGAAGCTGCTTCAAATGGTTCTGCCCCTGGATAAATACACCATGATTTTTCTCCATATAACCAATCACCCACACTTTCTTCCACTTGCTGAATGCACTGTAGTTGGGCTGCCCAATACTTGTCACATATTGCATCAAGCACAATTCAGTTTTCTTTGGGCGGAATGGGGGTGTGCCTTCTGCACCCATCAACTTGGCTGAATCATCGCTCTCACCATCTGCCTCATATTGATTGTATGAAAGCTCTGGTGATGGGTGCAAATCTACAATCCCTGCCACATCAGTTTTCTTCAGTTCCACTAGCAGTTGGAATCTCTCGTTGGGAGGGCCAGGCGGGGCCGTGCAGGTGCTCCAGAAGCGGGTCCCGTTGGGGGAGTAGTGCTGGAAGTGGTTGGCCGAATGACTGGATTGGTTCCTTGTGGTGCTGGTGGCACGCTCAGTACACCTGGGGATGACAGTGATTGTTATGAAAGCTGCTTAGGTGTGAACATTTGAGACCCACCTTAACTGCCATGGAGGAGGTCAGCTCTTTGCCCCTGTGGCCCATACCTCTGAGTTTCTTGGCTTGCGCTGGTACCTGGTTGGGAACTGTGTCATATGAAATGGGGAATGGTGGTATTACTAAGGAGCACCTGTAAATGGCTGCTGTGAAGGAGGGCAACCATACCCCTGCAGCGGATGAAATTGATTGGTGTGCTGCCCAAACGCACTGTCTGTGCTAGTGGCAGTTTGAGAAATTGTATTGAATAATCCCAAATTGTTGTAGGGGAGGTGTTGTGAGCCAAATATATGACGTGATGGTGCCATATTCGTTGTTCTCTGTGGAGATCTATTCGTTGACATGCTCAGTGATCGAGCTAATAGTCATCCAATATTCACGCGAAATGGTATGTGATAGTAATTAGAGTGCGATTGAGTATGTTGCAGGTAGCTGTGACATTTGCCGGAATATTGGCCTGTTATATCCATCATTTCATGTTGTCATACACAGTGGTGATTCACTACACCTTCATCAGTGGAATGTACTGTTGTAACTGGAAACCTCTTCGAGTGTTTGAGAGTGGTCTGACCAGAATCACAAGGTGGTAGAATCCCAGATGTGACTGGACTGATGCATTGGCATGCTGGTGCAGTGGGGCGATCCGCCAAGAAATCTGCGACAGCATAGGATTTCTGGCGACAACAAGGGGAACAGCTGGAAATTCTGGCAAGAAGCCTAGAAGTGCAGACAGCAAGCCAGGAAGCACCGGTGAGAATCTTCAGAGCACCTGGGAATGCAGGCGACAAGCCTGTGAGCATCTCGAATTGCTGTTGACCAGGCAGAGAAACACTACATCTTCTTTGGAAATGCTGCTGGTGTGCCCGGAAATCATGGCTTCTACTTATTGTTCAACGATTTTCAAAACACATGTGTTTAGTCAGTACCCACATCCATATATCTGAGTATCTACGTATCTTGGTAGCTATCCACTCACACACAGTATAATGCGACTGGGCGCAGGCAATTGCTTGATAGCAAATTGAGGTGTGCCTGGAGATGGCTTTTGTGTGACCTTAGAGATGCAGTTTGAGAATGTGATTGATGTGATTTGGAGGATTGCTTCAAGGCTCCAATCGAGAGAGGTTGAAGATATACATTGATGCTGTGATTCACTGTGTTTGGAGATGCACTGGGAGGCGCTGATCAGGCAAACTAGGACGCTGTAATCTTGCCAGATTTTGGGATGGACCTAGTGTTATGAACGGTTCCAGACCGTCGCTTGAGGCCCAGGTCCAGGTCAGAACCGGATTGTCGACAAATTGGCGGTTGGGGTCATCAATACACCTGAATTGTCCATCCGGGTACTGTGTGTTGGAAATCTCCAACCCCATCTGAATTGGCCGGGTTGTCAGTGGGTTGTGCAGTGGGTCCGTCTATAGTTTCATATAATGCTTTTGCTCTTGCTGTTTGACAATAGTATAAGAACAAAATCGCTCATTCAACGGCCAATAATCACTTTTTGAATGCATTGCAGCTTGTAATATCGATTATTTTGGAATGAATGTTTTTCCTTTTGTGATCTGTATTTTGGACTACAAAGGCGGTCAATAGTGCTGTTATGAGCTCAAATATCCGTGTGATGCCTTGATTACCCAATTTACAACACCACAGATTGTTGACACTCCATTGACATTCAGTGTCAAGATGGGGTAACAAAGATATCATGCACTGTTTTGGCTGAGAAGGCCGCCACTACATTGTATATGCATTATTGTGACCAAGTGACACTTGGATGACCAAAGATGCAAGAGCAAAAATCGTAGAGGCTCCGTTGAGGCTCATTGTCAGGCTGGAGCAGGGAGTGTGCTGCTGTGGTCTTTGCCAGTAGAGGTGGCTAATGCCTCGTTTGTAGATGTCTGCAACCAATCGCCACTTAGAAAACCTAGAATGCAAAGCCAAGAATCATTGACGCTCTGTTGATGCTCATTTTCAGAATGGGGCAATGACCGTGTCGCTTAATCTTTCACCTATAAATGCTGCCATTACATTCATTATGCCTAACCAAAACCAAATCACTTTGTAATTACCTGAATTGAAAGACTAAAAATCGTTGACGCTTGGTTGACGCTCATGTTCATGATGGGGTAATTAAGATATAACGGATCATTTTGCCCGGAAGGCCACAAATACATTGTATATGAATCAGTACAACAAATGACCACCTAGATCACCCAAGATGAAATACCGAAAATCATTGACCCTCGGTTGACACTCATTTTCAGAATGGGCAGTGACCATGTCGCTTGCGGTTTTGCCTATACAGGCAGCAAATGAATCGGATATACTTAACAGTGACTAATTCACATTACAATTACCGTGCTTACAAGACCAAAATCGTTGATGCTGTGTTGACGCCCATTGTAATGTATAATCTAGTCAATATCTGTGGCCATCGATAATTGTATGAATAGTTATTTAGAGTTATTGGTTACATTTCAGCCAAATTGAGACTCAGCCATTTGGCAAAGCCGAGCCCAGTAATCTTCTTGCATGGGTAGCTCTCATTCTACCAAAGTGAGACATCTTGCTGAATGATTCAATTCGCCTGCTATACTTCTGTTTATGAACAAATATTCCCATGCAACTGTTCAATATTCTCCCATAATATTTCTCCAAGTGAAATTCTTGGTCAAGCAACATATTGAACCTGGTGATAACATATTGACCCATTCTGTCCTACACTTTCTTCTTTCCTTTACTCCTGCTTGTTTCCATTGTAGTGACCGTCATCAACCCCTTTTCAGCCTGTTTCATTGACCGCCGTGTTGGCCGAATCTATCCAGTGACATTTGGCGAGAAAGTCACATCCCGGTGCTCTGGGCTGTCAGCAGCTTCAATGGCATTATCAAGCTTGATATTGGATTCGTTGTCTTCCTCCCAGTCATCATCGTTCGTAACTGGATTATCCAAGTCCCAATTCAAGTCAAGCCAATTTTTGGTGTTGGAAATGCTTCGAGGTGCACGGTCCTCATCACTTTTGGCTGGATGACGGTTGATTCTTTCGATTTGGTGGACAACAAATACTTGAGTTGGACCTCCAGCCAGGTCCTTTGCGGACAAAGCTGGTGGCAACAGTGATCTTTCTGACAATTCGAATGCAGCCGCACCATCATGTTGAAAGTTTCACCAGGATGCTTTGATGATCTCTTCATTATCTGAAATGTATCCTACAGCGGTCATTTGCTTGTTTGGGCGCGAAATTCCTTCTGTGTACCACGTAGACTTTGGCTACCCTGCCACATCTCCAAAAGGTTGTGGATCTTGGCCATTCAGTGCAATTTGGTTTCCTCCGCCACTCTGTTTGATTTCAAGTCATGCTCAGTCTGCATGATAGCCAATGCTGTGTAATCACCTGCCAATATTCCGTAAATGGCTCGAGCAAACTGCTATACTACGACGCTTCCTGAAGGGTCTCGCAACTGATTTTAAGCTCCCTGCACCCGATAATATCTCGCCCAAGCGAAAAACTGGCTTCCAATTGAACACCATGTGGTATGATAGAGAATATGTCACGTGCCATATTGGAGAGATGAGGGTACTTTGAGTGCATTTTCTCTTGTTGACAGGATTAGTCGGCAATATGTGGTAACCAAAATGTACTGTTAATCTCCATGCGGTTGGAGTGGTAATCATTAGGATTTGGATTAACTTGCTCGTTTTTGGGTGCTTCAGGCGGTGAATTCAAATAGAGTCTTATGGCTGTCAATGAGCGTGGTGCACGATCGCTCCCTCCGTGTGTCGTTTCAGCCATGCATTTAGGCGTCATGTATTCTTCATCATTGCTGGACAAATCATATGGATCAAATGAAGATTGACCAAACGCAGAAGCGTTTGCAGAGGGGAAGAGATTGCTGCCCGGAAGATTGGCGGGTTTGATGATGGATATTCGTGAATGTTTGGCAAAGTATTTGTTCTCAATATACTTCAGAAACGCCTCTTGGTATTGGGTAGTATAAGAAGTGTTGTCCTCTGGATCATTCTCCATTCCCTTGTCCCACTTCCTCAATGATCACAACTTCCAGAAACAATCCAGGATGTCCGCTCAAATGAGAAGCATACCGGTCTTTGGAGTCACTTCAGCATAATATTTGAAAGCTTCGGTAGCGCACACTTCACTGCGAAGTATAAGTCATGCTTTCATTGAGCCTACTTCTCAGCTAAAGCTCGGGAAACGCCAACCATATGGTCGAACATGTCATTGTAGACCGTGATGATGTAATGCAGAGTAACCATATGTCTTTTTGACAACCACAGAGTCCAGTATCAGGATGGCCTTGAAACCTATATGAATTACTTGCTGATGGTGCATTCATCCTGTGTTGTGAAGAGTGGCCGGTATTCATTGTAGTTTGGATCTTTGAGCGACTTGCGGGTAATTTCTTGTAATCTGTAGGCTTGCTGAAGCCACTCCTGAGTCAAATCCCACTGTGTTTTCACATCCAAAATTGGTAGTGCAGTGATTCGTACTTTGGCTTGGGAGCAGTCAATGAAATCCTTTCGACAACCAGTTGTGAGGATACTCAATGAACCAAGCATTCTCTACTATATGACGGTCAGTTTCAGGTGTTTCATAATGTCTTGAAATACGTACTTTCCCAATTAGCTTTGCCACACATGGTCTCATAGCCGACACCATATTGATTCTAGCATTGCCCTGTTTTCGCGGTCTTTGACACTTCCAAATGTCTGTGCTTTCATTCTCTCCAAATTGCTGAGTGCGCTCATGGGCTTCCCAAGACTTGGTGCGGCCTTTGTCACCAAGCCTGCTCATGAACGCACCCAAAGCATGCTGAATGACGTGTGCCATGCATGGTATGTGGTTGATCATTCCAGGCCACTCGATTCAGGAGGCCTCAAGGATTGATTGTGGTGCCTATGCCATTGAATAATTTGAGGAAGCATTGTTAGTCATGATTCCAAGTAAACAGCCGTCAGTAAGCTCAAAACGACGAAGATATTCCTTCTGATGTATCGCTAGCCTTGCTCCAGTATGATGACCCGTCACCTATCATCCGTTATTAGCCTGTCAAATAGGAAAAGTGCCTGTTATCTACCTCATCGAAAGCGAGTTGGACTTTGCACAATGCCCAATCTCAATCAGTATAGTATGCAAAGACCGAAGTTATGTCTAATTTGAACATTGATGTCCACCCGTGCAAAGCTAAGCTCACTGTATTTCATGAGGGCAATTGCTTCTCAATTGCATCCACTGTCTGTGAGTACCCCCTCCAGCAAATATTGCTAAGGGTGCTGGCTGACTGCAGCACCAGCTCGCTGCATGATGCATTATATGACCGCCCTAGCCTGATGATTGATATAGCGTTCAGAGGAATATGAGCTGAAAAACATCCTAACATGAGGTAGAGATTCCAGGTGTCTTGGTGAAATTCAGAACTTACAAAGTCCTTTGCTGCCAGTTTGGAGGGTTGGGTCTGTCAATTGTACCAATACAGGTAAAATCTAACTGACGAATATGAATTTCCTTTGTGAACTTAGTATTGTAATTCCTCAACTGCTGTGCCTCTTCTGCATGGGCAAAGCTGTTTCATAAACGGTTGTCCTTGTCAATCCAGAAACTTCTGACTCTGTTAATTTGTTTAACTTTGCAATGTGCGCTTTTGCCAGTAAATGTTTCCCCCTTGAGCCGGTCCCATGTTCTGGTGGATGGTGAAGAACTTGATGACACATGATACATATGATGCCAGGGCTACTGGTCTCCTCAATTGCACAACGTAAACAGATTTGCCAGAACGGTGGGTGTCTATAAATATTCCAAGCAATAGAATGCTTCGAGCCCACATTCACAGAAGCCCACCAGGCACCAAATATGATTTGTAAAGTAAGGTCACCCAAATCATGAATAAAGACATGTTCATTTTTGGAAGCTATCATAATCTCTTCCAACACGGTATTTACAGAGTGCAAATCTGACATGGTGGTAGGAATTCGAAAGCTGCTTTATTCGAGTCGAGAGACTGTCGAATGTTATCTTACAGTAAGTAGAATGCTGGTTGTTAACTATTGACTCTAGAGCTACACGCGAGACACAAGTAAGACCTGTGAGACATTGCATGCATAGTTGTGAAGTTGTATACAAGGACATATTGAAAAGACTGATGGTTAAAAATTCAATTCAGGTACAACACAAAGCATTTCGTTCGTTTGAGCTTACTGAGCCCCACAAAAACAGTTTCCACACTGCCGACACTGATTTCCAGGAGGTGGTAGCGGTATCGTTACTACAACTTCTGAACATAAAGGCTGCCAATACTTTGATTATGGATTAATGCCGATGCACAGCCATTGGATTATGTATGTTGCAAGACGTAAAATGTTGACACTCCATTGACACTGATTTTTCGGACATGGTAGAGAAGTCGTTGCAAGCATCTTTGCCTAGAATTGTGGCCGTTTGTTCAATTATAGGTTTATGTGGTTGCACAGCCCTTGAATTATCCATGATGCAAGGCCAAAAATTGTTCATGCCCCTTTAACGCTCATTATCAGGATGGAGCAATGAGCATGTCGCTTGCCTTCTTACCTATAGTGCCAACAAATATAGTTATTGTGGAAGGATGTGACATTGCAGCCCATTGATTGCCAAAAGTGTAAGACTAAAAATTGTTGACACTCCATTGACGCTCAAATTAAACAGATCCAAAAAGTCACCATACTCTCAATAATTGAATGCGAAGAATTGTATAGTCATAATTGACCGCCAATATGGCGTTTCTCTGTATAATGATTTGCATCAAGCAATGTTATTGCCTCTCAATTTCGTATCAACCACAATCCACGTGATCTGAGTGAAGGATGATATTGTCCAATCCACATTCCTGCGCTGTCGGCTGGCAATCGACGGCATGCAGATCATTCAACCAGGTTTTGATTCATATTGCCCAACTTCCTCAGCTTTCCTCATCCAGCTCCTTCTTCTCGTCACTAATTTCGTTTTTGCTTTCTCACATGACAGTTACCAGCAAAACGATATCGAGTGTATTGGTCGTCTTACAATCTGTTATGGAATCCAAACATTCCGGATGGTTCAAACAACCCTTGCAAATGCACCAATGAATCATTGGGTCTCACAATTTGGTCCCTGAAATCAAGAAAATGGTGACACCTAGCGAAATTGGTACACGAATTGCTTTTCAATGAGCTATCAGGCCAAATAATTCAATTTACTTATTGGTTGCTCCGGCAGTGCAGGTGCCATTGCCATTTCTTCGTCCAAATATGACATCTATAGCGTAATTGGCTGGGGAGGCAATATGTAGCGGTAATAGCTTACGGGTTCAACTGACTTCACATTCTGCTTAGGTGATGAATCAGATTCCATGTGAGGCGGAAGGCACACTATCCCTTCGTTTGACTGTGGCTTGCCAGAATCTGGCCTGATAGGACTACTTCCTGGAAATGAAGTGCCTCGCGGCTGTTGCGATATGCCGGGGACGATAGCAAGAGTCACCATAAGGTCTCCAAATGTTGTCGGTGCAGGTGTGTCTGCAACATCCTCCGTCTGCGGTTTAAAGACTGCCGGAACCCTTAGTTCAGTTCTGCCGTACATCCTATCTCTTTCACGGAAATAGTCGGCTGCGTCCCCTGATCCCTGTTGTGTCAATTCATGAAGCTTCATATGTTTCTCCCGAAAACTCTACATGTGCTGCTGAACTATTGTGTAGATTGCGGCCATCACGCAGCCGAGTTTGTCATCTTTGCTCAGCTTGCCGAGCCCTGTATCATCATCACCCTCACCTTCTGCATCCTCCTGATCGTTGGAACTTGCAAGACCGCTCAGACTGTCTCCAATTTCAGCCAATATCTCCTGAAATGTTTTTTCGGGCTCTCTGGTTGTCAATCCCACAATGTCTATTTTCCTCATATCTTCCTGCTCCTGCTTAATCGCTGTCTCTGCACCTGCAACTCATTTTCTTGCCACAGCTGTTTCTCTCTCAAAGGAATGCTCAATGCATGTCTCTTTCGCTTGGTATTTCAAAAAGTGCGTGTCTTGTTCTTTCTCCGCCGGAAGGTTCTTTGTGGATCACATGCTGCGCAATACCCCAAAGGCTCGGACCATTTCTGCTTCCAAGCCGCTCTTGCCTGCATTCACCTGATGACATCATAGTGTGGAACGCTTTGTCGAAATACTGTATCTGCCTGCCAGAAGTGGCAACAAGTTCCTTTTCAGAGTATTGACCATTGTACTTTGTGTACACTTTGTAGTTGGGCGCGAAGTGGAACGTTGCAAGATATGCACGATATGGAGGCACGCTGCGTGTTCCATGTCAAGGTTGGAACATCTGATCAACTTGAACGAAGCAAAATCGGCGTTTTGAGTGCCACTAAAATGGCAATAGTTATGCTTACCATACAACATGACTTGATTGTTAGCATCAGTTTCATGAAATATCGCCGGGATTTCTTGAGACAAACATCACTACACATCCCATCCCTTGAACAATTTCCTCTGAATATGTGACAATCATGAGATTTCGGCTAACGTACACCTCTATTTACCTCTGTGAACATACAAACAACATGGGACCAACTTACTGCAAATCGCGGGACATTGGGAAACCCCTGCAACTTGCAGCCATACGCAGCAGGATTCATCTTGAGTAGAACGTGCAAGTTGGCTGTTACCTATTCCATTCTGACTTGAAGCTGACTAAATATTCATCAGGACTTCCCACTTATTTTCTTTATCATCTTACTATCCTATTCCACGCCAGCAAATCATGACTACACCAACACCTCAGCCGGGTGAGAGCGGATCCCAATCAGTCCAATCAACAGGCGATTCATCCGATGCGTCACTTCATGGCACACGGCAACTACGCAGGAACAGGTTAGTCCACCGTGACAGTGCCTATGCAGCAACCGAAAATATGACCCAGGATGAACATTTCAAAATTATCAGTAAGATCAGAAGGAAGAACATTCAGAAGCAGCATGCAATTGAATGTGAGTATATCCATGTCGTGGTAAATGGCTGTCAACCAACCGTCTAATGCACAGCAGGTATATGCAGAGATGTACCTGACCCATTTATCCCTGCTTGTAATGAGAAACCTCCATGGTCGACCACGGCATTTGACCTTACTGTCAGCCAACTCGAACATCAAGATGTTGTTAGCTCCAGGAATTCCGCGGATGAATCTTGTGATACACACACCCAAGAGTGGGTGAAACTGGCTTCAATCACCTTAGAGGAGGCTATGGAAGCGTATATGGTTGAGGTAGTAGCTGAATGTCATTGTCGGACACAGCAACTTGTTTCTTGTAAGTTTTCGACATGTCTGCTACTATGGCAAGGCAAAAAGGTCTGGTACAGCTGGAACACTCAGATATGTGCCTGGCCTTGAACATGGCCAAATTGCCCAAAGGAAGGTTTTGGCGCTCCACAATTGCAGAAATGCAATACCTGATCAAGGAACCTTGCACCGAAGCATGAGAAGAGAACATGCGGGTAGTTGAGTTTCCTGGACAAAGAAAAATGAAGGCCGAAATAGAAAGACACCCGGCTATGCTTCGACAAAACCACATGGATGGCTGCCTGCCTTGCCAAATTGGCACATCAAAGAATCAGCGGACATGCTGGAGGCGCAAAGGAACAGTTGCACCTCCGCCAGACCGACACAGACAGCTGATACCGAAACCGACACTACCTCTGCCCGGAATGCTACCTGTGCCACCCACTGAAAATCAGGGAGCTCAAAGTTCCCAAATTGACAATTTTCTACCCAGATATGTGTATTCACATGCTCCTCTTCCCAGCGCTCGATTTTTCAATCTCTATGCATATGCCCAGGATAACCAGCACGATAAAGATTTCAATCCTGATATGCTGACTGATGATGGAATATCCACTGGTTAGTACACTATCCGCAGTGTGGTAATGCAGCTAATATTCATTTCACAGACGAGAGCAGCCTATTGAGCGACACTCCAAGTGAGGATGAGCATTGAATTAAAGGAACGGGATATTTGAGTGTATTATTATCTACAATTAGCAAAAATTGTAAAAGATATTTTAAAGGATATATTTATATGTATTATTAAAGAACAATGTAGTGATGAAGGAGAAGGTAAATGAAAATGATAGATAGGCTGCCAAAACAATGTGAATGAGATACTAAGCCAAATCAGCGGATTGCACATTGCGGTTACACGCATGGCAAAATCAGTGTCAACAGAGTATCAACAATTTTAGGTCCTGTAAGTCAGATAATTAAGAATTGATATGGGCATGGTTATACATAATCGAAGTATTGGCCGGCTTTATAGGCATGAATTACAGCCACACACTCCCTAGCCCATTCTGACAATGAGCGTCAACGGAGCGTCAACAATGTCTGGTCTTGCTTGCAGGGTAATCTGATTGACAATAGGTTGCATACAGTCATACAGGAATGATTGGCCGCCATTATAGGCAAACATTATAGTGACGCGCTCCCTACCCAATCCTAGAAATGAGTGTCAATGGTGTGTCACCAGTATATGGTGTTCCATCCTGCGTTATCTGACGGACGATAGGTGGCATTCAGTCATAAAGGAATTATTGGCCCCCTTTATAGGCAAAAGAGATAGCAATAGCCTCCCTGCCCCATCTTGAAAATGTGGGTCAATGCAGTGTCAACGATTTGTGCTCTTGCATCTTCGGTAATCCTGCGTGATGCTTGAACACAATCCTCCAGAAACCTGGAGTTGGCAGCCTATATAGGCAGATAAGCAAGGGATATTTCCGCGTCAGCCTCTGGGACAGTAACAACTTATTTTATTTACAAGGTTACCACTAAGTGTTCATGAGCCTTTTAGCGTACCATAATAGTCAAAACCATGTATATGAACACTAATGGCCACATCACGCTGTGAATAACCATGATGCAAGGCTGACGATCGTTGACGCTCCATTGACGCTCATTTTCAAAATGAGGCATGGAGTGTTTAGAATTCCCCTTTTACTATGAAGGCGGCCGATATTTGGCTAATGGCTGTCTGCATCCTATCACCCCTCAGATTACACAGGATACATGTCCAACAATTGTTGACACTCCATTGACGCTCATTTTCCAGATGGGGTAAGGAATGTGTCTCTGTTTGTTTTGATCAGCAATGTGGCCAATTCATCCAAAAAAGACAGCGACATACCAAAGCCAATATTTTGTGATTGAGAATAGCCTATCAGAATGTGACGAATATAGTGAAACCCGAAACGCAGAAACGGAGATTGGACGTGGCAGGTTTAGCCAAACCGAGTAAAACCCCCTGGTTACCGAGTACGGGTTCAGGTTTGTCCTGCCAAGAGGCAGCTGGTCAGGATTCTGGACGGGTCTGGATCTGAACTGACCCACTTTTTCAGTCCAAACCTGGACTGCTGGCAGGTTACCAGGACCTGGTGCTAACACTAGGTGGACCTGGAGGCCATGATCATGTGAACTCAATGATGCACTCCAGGCCACAATGAAGAGGGTTTGGTGATTCACTAGCAGGCCTTGATTGAGCTAGATTTCAGGAGTATTTGGAGGTGGTTGATCTGGAGGTGGTTAATCTGGAGGTGGTCAATCTGGAGGTGGTGAATCTGGAGGCATTTAATCAGGAGGGGGACAATCTGCAGTCATTCAATCTGGAGTCAGTCAATTGGCAGTGCACTGGGTGCTGAGAATCTATTGACCGTTTCCATAACTCACGACAGTGGAAATGTCACCATGACGAGGTGACTTTACATTTCAGCTCTCAGGGAGAACTGGCTGGTGGTGGTAGATCATACCGACAGGTTTCTGGGCAACTGAAGCTACATCCAGGGGTCAACATGTAATCGTGAGAATGCATAGAAGACAGACAATCTTGGGTGGATGCAGTACATGGTGGATGCTATTCTCCGTGGATGCTGTAGTCAGTGTTTACTCCTAATCGTGGCCTGGGTAGACAGATTGGGATGACTGAACTTTGTGTTGCTGTGACAATGGTGGAGTTGTGGACGAGAATGAGTGATGGGGAATGAAGAAGGGAATGATATGGACGAAACGAGGGGATATGAGAAATCCGGAGTTCGACCTGCCTGACTGGCTTAAACAGTCATTTATCTGTATTTTCAACCACTGTATCGAGATTCATACCTGCTGTCGCCGGTCAAGCAGATTGACACGCTCACCAATTCACTTATGTCTCAGATTCTCATGATGAATTCTTCCTCATCTCCTCTCATCATGCTCTTTCTCGTCCTCAATTCAACCATCATTGGGAGAATGCAAACATATGTCATCCCTCTCTATATCTCCATGCGAACATCATATGTTAACACAGAGTACAGCATACACAGAGTGCAGTGTTCACCGAGTACAGCATGCACGGAGTACTGTATCCACCATGTACTGTATCATTCGAAAATCAACTCTCTCTCGCTTCCAGCCAGTCTCGTATCTGTCATTTCTCATTTCTCATTGTTCACCTCATCTGTGCTTTCTACTCTCCCATCATTTGGTGGACCATGTTGTACTCAACTCTCTACATTCCCACAATTACGAGTAAAACAATCAATTGAGTCTCCTCTCCCGTCGTGCCTACCTCCAGATCTGCCGTCACATGATGGACCACTTCCAAGTACACTTTCAATCTCAATCGATGATGGCCCCCAAGTGCATCTCTGAACTTGCTCGATCACAGCCTCCAATTTTGCATCATCATCACCTCCAAGTGCCTCTCCAAATTCACTCGATCATGCCCTCCACATTTGCACAATTATGGCTCCCAATATGAATTCCCCAACATGTTTGATCATGACCTCCAGGTTGTCACGATGGTAGTCTCCAAGTTTATCTCAAACCCCGCCCGATTACAACCTCCAAGTTGTTATGATCGTGGCCTCCACTGTGCATCTCCAAACTCTTTGGATCACAAACGCTAATATTATCATGTAGTACTCACAAGATTGTGCTTGATGTGACACTATGAGTTCACTTGATCGATGGCAGGAAGTACATCTCCAACCTCGTTCGCTCCCATCCTCCAACATCATACCAAAGTGTACTCAATGATGGTGTCGTGAAATGGTGAAGATCAAAGCAATAGAATACATCATCACCACTTTGCGGTACCTCTCTTGGCATCCAACAGGAATTCATGAGATAGAGTGGTTCTAGTTTGAGGAGCATAGATGCAGGGTTAGATGATATGATAGGGTACCCGGCTGTGAGAAGACCTCACAAATTGCATCGATCTATGAATAATTGGCATGGGTGGGTGGGATCCACGAGCTGGGAAAGTTAGAGTGTGTATGTTGTTGTATGAGAAGATGATGTCTATCTACCCTGGGATGTCCCAAATATATACACTCCATTGCTCACTCCATAACCATCATCCCCATCCCTCTGTTTGCCACCTGCCGGATTACCCAAGCCAAATAGTGCCATAGTGGTGGTGAGTCACAGATTTTCCCGCTACAGCGGCCTCCAAGTCCACCTGAACACGAATTGACTCGGCATCTCCATGTTCTCCTCTGAGGATGAATGCGCACCATCCGCAGCCATATTGATCATAGGTATACATAATGGGGGATATCGACAAGGAATACATGCCATATTATGATGTAGCGAATGTTGTCACTGTCACAACGATGAATATGAGTGTTGAAATCCTGTGGGGTTTAGCAACCCTCAGAGCCACAGCTGTGAGAATATGGCATGAAGATTACAATCATCCACAGAGCTGCCCATCGGTCTCAGCTGCTCTCACAGTCTCCTGCAATCCTGCTCAGTGGTCTCAGCAGCTCGACAAATTGATTATGCAGTATGTCAAATATCGTACCATCCTGAATGCACATCCATGACTGCAGGTGCATTCAGCAGCACCTGAGATTGATCTAGTAGAGTCGGAGAGCACTTTCCTTAGCTCCAGGGAGGCCTGGGAGCATCTGGAATGACATAGGAGCGCTGGTAAGGTCGACTGGATAGTCTTGGAGCATGGACTGTCACTTCCTGACCAATTTACATCTTGCTGATGTTTGATCCATGTAACCTGGCTATTGAAATGAATCCTTGATCACATCCAACCTACCTTTCTTCGGTATATGCTCGAACCGATATACCAGGATCCTTGATACAACCTCACCTTCCAATGATTCCTTGACTTTACAGGTCATAGAAGGGCTATGATATGATTCCTCCAAGAACGCAACAAGAAGTATATGCAGTTTGAGGGTAGGCACAACCATGTATATTACACATATATTGTAGGAATACAACTATTCAAAATCATTCAATCTGCAGCCTGTGAGTCAGCAGCAAGAGTGACGACTTCGTATTGAACATCGTGTCCAAGATTTGTTGTTCTCCTCAGATCCATACTCCAGTCAAGGAGGGTTACAGAAGAAATCATCCTACTGGCCTATCAGTTCTCGACGATCATTGACTGGGCATACAGCCAGCAAGGGTACTGGCCTATTCATTGTATTACAACAATCTTACCTTCATTATCAGTTGCTCGGAGGCTCAAGCATTGAAATAACTCACAATGCCCCATTACTGTAGTATATGTCCAATTGTGTTGATTGCAGCAGCACATAACAAACAGTGTACACAGTAGATTGCAGTGATGACAGAAGAATTCTTCTCTGCAAACAATTTTCAGGAGAAATTGTACATGATTATTGTGTGTGATATCATATATAGGCAGGTTAATAAAGAACACTAATTATAAGGTGACTTTAGATTACCCTGCCCTTGGATTTACCAGGGTGCGATTCGGCTGTGAAAGTGATACACTATCCTGCGTTTGCTCACTGTCAAACCAATATCCCTGAGGCTCTAAACAACACTCTGAAGCATCATTCAGATGTGACCGAATATGTGTAGATCGACAATTTCTCGAACATGCTCCGCATTCGCTGGATAAACATTGAGTACTTGCTTTCGAACAAGAAATTATTCTATGAGAACTAATTGGAGCCTCAGATTCAACACTATGATCCTGTGACAATGACTGAATGCGTATTACCTGATGGGATAATACCACCTGCGGGCTGTGGTTAACCCGAGCCATCATGGTTCGACTGTAGTAGCTGCACCTCTATGGCCATTGATGAGCTAGTCAATTAATGATCGATACATAGACAGTGTTCCTAGTGTACCACCACCCGAAGATACTCCCGACAAAGAAACCAAACACCCCCAGAAGCTCGAACTGACAGATACCCCTGAATCAATGCGGATGAACACTCATAGCGCGGTAGTTGCAGTAGAAATTGTGGCTGGCACAATATATGGCAAAGCGACTGGATTGTAGCACATGTGTCCCAAGTGCTCAGTGCTTTGGAATCCATGGCATCCATCTCATTCTGCACACGACTTTGAACAGAATCATTCAGCTTGCCTGCAAATGAAAACCTGGATCAATCTACATCTGATGTGTGGACTGAACAACTTCCAATTTGAATCATTCCAATCGCCAGATGCCCTGTGAAAGCTCCTCTCTGAACTATATTTCAAGCTTGGCAATGGTAGATTGAATGAGGATCATTCACATATCTTCCGAACATTATACTTCCTGGTTTATCAAAATATATACATTTGCTTTTGGAACATTTCCAATTCCAGTCTTGCCTCAATGCTGAACTGGTGTTTCTTATGAACTCAGAAAATCACCGAATGTACAGTGATATGTACATGGGCAATTCATCTTGCGATACGCCGGATGGTCTCCCCACTGGATGCAACAATCATACACATCATTTCTACATCCGACAACACTCATTTAACCGACTCTTCAGTTGATCAGCATGCCTCCCCACTGTATTTCACAGTTAGTAATGTTCAAAATGATATCTGCACCACACCCAGAAAGCACACCTGGATTCTCTTTGGGCAAATCTCCAATCCCCTGTCCCCCAAATGGGGCAACACACAGCAGAGCCATGCCATTCTCCGGTTGGAACTGTGCTGTCCACACTCAGCAATCGTGACATAACTGGTCCCGGCTTGAACTAGCACTGTACCAATGGATTCAACAGACAATGTTACCCCTTGTTGGCTCTCTGGGTCGGCGATGATGCAGAACAACTGAAGGTTGGTCAGGTCTCATATAACTCCTACCCAATGTGCGAAATCTGTAATGTGGTGCCGGTGAGGCATTCAATTTTTTGACCACTTGATTCCTCCTCAGATCAGTGTGTTTTCCCAGTACTTCTGTAGGAAACCAATATTGATGCGCTGCACACTCTAGGTGTTCACCCAATCTGCAACCTGTTCTGGTAATACCCTTTGTGCAACGTCTATTGGCTGTGGCAGTCTGATAAATTGCCTCTGTTGGTGCTGGGTTTGATGATGGACTTATTGCACTGGCTGCTCAAATACCTGAATGCTAGAAATGTCAAGGATCCATTTAACAATCAATTCACATAGGTACAAAGATTTTCAGATCTGCTATGCTTCTCGAAAGCATTGGATGCATTGAACAGCGGCACCTTGTAGGGAGACAAGATCCATGGCATGAACAAAATACTGGTACTGATTTGTGCTCGACTTAACATCTGCTCAAACGATGACGGGAAATGTGCGGCAGACACAGCCTTAGATCAAATGTTAGTGAGAGTAGTGCACGCTGTATGTGAATTCTCTCTACTTGTTAGCCAACAAAATCACTCAGATCTATCACTCAAAGAACTAGATGATGCAAACAAATGATGTTATGAGAAGAAGGGTGCTGTATGGGAACAGAGAACGTTGAAGTTTCCTATGGCCAAAGTGGATGAACAGTTGGCAAGATGAGCCCATACGTTAAGAGAATAAAAGATAGATACCTTATATGCCGCAATGGAGGGCTGTGGGTACAGGGCTGCAAACATTTCTACAACAAGTCAAATGCAATTTCAGGTGCTGCTGAATAGAGCCCGACCAGCGGCAATCAAATGTTCAGATGGTGATCGACAAAATGCAAAACAGCAATTGGACAGTGAGTTCCATCAGGTGACACCTGTTAAATGCATGCATTTCGATTATTCCAACATCATCAGCAACTACTATTGCATGAAGTTAGGACAAAGGCAACTGGTCCCAGAATCGTCTTCGCCAAAAGACCTGCACAAATGACAACTGCAGCCAAAGGAGACCTTAAAGGGGTGGCAAATATGGCCCCTGACTAGCATGCGGAAATTCAGGTCTGGATATCCAATGCTGGGAGTGATGCCGCCACCACATCGAGTGTTGCTGTTTGGGACCATGTAGTAATTCGGCTAGAGAGAGAGATTTATGGTATTGCTTAGAATAAGCAGATGCAGTTCAAGATGGAATCCTCCAGCTGCTTAGTTGAGGATATCACTCAGAGGAAGGCAATCAAAGTTCACAAGATCTTTAAAGTCATCAAACAGCACATCATACATTTCGGACATCAACAGAACCATGTTGTGAGCCGTATATCAGAGTCAATTCTTCTACTGGGTTCCAGCACGACAATTTCAACACACATATTTCCAAACCGCAATATATCAGCAATGTGAATGAAGCAGTCAATCTTGCTACACACTCAAGCACTCTCAACAGATGCTCAAGCATAACAACCGGCGTACTGTTCTCAACTATATACTGCAGGCACTACCATATCTTGCCCTTGAAGGCTGGCATGTGACTGTCTTATGAAAGGTTTTTAACCTACTGTCTACTCCAGATCGACCATGAAATACATGCAGAGCCAATCTTACGAGCATCCAGCATTCTCAAGATGAGCCATCTATCCGCCATGCATCGCGACATGTACATCATTTGAGTGACACCAATATCGCCCGAGTGTCCAGATGTATCACATTTACCTATCTCCAAGATACTTCAGTATATTTTGGAATTCCCAACTTTGCACAGTAATTCTGTGTACAAATTAAAGAAGACTGGGACATGAAGTTAGTGGACTGGTGCTCAGAAATGGTCACAATGCACTCCATGACAGTATATAGATTAAACTGCAGAATGGGCTGTTGTACTGTCATCAACCATTTTACTGCCCTTCTTCTGTTGAGTATCTGGGACTTGATTGCATGGTAGAATATACCAACTTTGCCAACCACGGGATCATAGCTGATTCAAATGACATATTGGTCCAATATACCAAGAGTGAAGACGACCACTTTGATCACACCATCAAAGGACGAATTTCTTCAATTCCTATGTCGTATGTCAGCTGGACTCTGCCCAAACAAATTCTCCAATGTCAGGAACATCGCCAAGCCAGGGAGATCATATCAATCTTTTCAAAAGGTGTCAGAAGACTCAAAAATGGATATTATGTTCTCAAGCTCAAGAATGTGCAGATGTAAATCCAACAATGTACAATGATCCGCATGGTTGGGGTGATTGTGTTGACAGATTCATCCAGGTTGTCAAAAAGACTAATATTGTACTTGTTGGAACAATTGTTGGACTGGTACATCTGGTGCGAGAGAATGCTGCATCAGATAGAAGCAATAGTGCATAACTTGTAAATAATCGTGTTGATTTAGATATCTACGAAGTGGTATATCAATTAGAATGCCTGAATCAAGGTGTGCAGGAGTAAGAAAGTTATTCAAATTTTGCTATTTGATAAAGACATTCTAATAATCACGCCTGGAGACTATGGCTCAAGAATGATGGTACTGCAGAACAGTCTTGGAGATGCAGTCAATTCTCCAAATACCTTCACAATTTTCACATTGGAATGGTTTGATTTTATAGCATCATGAAGGCAACCATACACTCATCAGGATAATCTTGTATTCTGATCAACAACCTCTGGAGCATTAAAGATAGCTGCAAATGTAGCCTCACCGCATCGCAAGAGCAGTTAGCTTTGCATTCAGCCTGTCTGGGAGCATCTGGGAGACCCTGGACTGATTGGTGTGGCAGTTCAGAGTTGCTGAGTTGTTCAGTTCTGACTTCCAAACATTTTACATTTTGCTGATGTGTAAATAGTGGTGGGAGAAATAAATCAAACATGTTCCATCAACATGATCCCAAGTACCACAGAGATTGCATAGTAGTTTGAATTGTCATTTAAAGATATTTGGTAATTTAAGGCTGATTGTCAGATTGTAAGTAGTTGGCAAGCAATCTAAAGTGAATGGGCAGTTATTTCATGGATAGCACATTCTTTCATATATTTCTTAGCTCGGCTTCACCAGCAGCTTCAGTCTTCTTCTGTAGCTTTCAACTCTATTGTGTATTGTTTACATTCCATATGATATTACCCCTTCAATGAGTTGTATCCGTATTGGCATTCAATTGCATGTATTCCATATCCACCATATTCGATTCCATTGCTTGGAATTGTATCAGATTGGTATATTTCTTACCAAATAAATAATCAACATTTTCATACATATAATCTTATCCCTCCCTAAGAGTGGTATCTAATCTTCTTGTTTATCCCATTTGTAAGGTTGGTGTCTGTTTTCATGGTATTATCTCAGTGTCTATTTTCAGAGTTTGACCTGTCTGTTATGTTATTTCCTTGTCTTGATATATAATGTTTTTGGAATATCAGACTCATTTTCTGAGTATTTATTCAACTATAATATTGTTGGTTTTCTTCCCATGTTGAATTCAGTATCAGGTCAGTACGTTTCAGGATAGTTCTATTCCAGAAAACATCTGCCCAGAATGTGGTTATTTTATCTAATGTCAACAGTACTGTGTAAATGCACTTATGACTCGAGTGACCTGTAGAGGTATGGTATAGTGGTAAGGGTGCATATGAGAGTGAGTGTGTAGATATGGAGAAGAATGTGGGAATACATTTGATATAGCTCTAAGTGCCACAACACTGGTGATAACAATTGCATACATGCTTAACAGGTCTTGGTCAGATACTGCTTTCCACCAATGGGCTTAGACATTGCCATTACATCATCCCTCTCTGTGGGTGCAGACCTGCTGGGTTACATCCACCAGTACAAGAGTATTGCACATTCATCAATATGTACTATGGTACAAGCCTGTATGTCCCACGACCAAGTGGCACAGTATGGTAGCCTTTCAGCAGATCCAGCACATAGGGAAAGTCAACCTCCCATTCACTGAGATTTGGAGGAGGTAAAAACCAATACCAATGCCATTTATACTTAGGAGAGATTAAAGCAAAACAGAGGAGAATGAAAAAACGAGAGCGCAAACGAAACACCCTAACTGGGTACTGCTATTAAGAACCTCTCAATGCAAGCTAAGTATCTCTTTTTCTGTAGCTGATTGAGAGATACTTGTTGGAACTAGTCATCCATATCTTGCGCAGTTTGAAGGTGCTCCACTGTCTCCCAGCTTCTGTGTACTCCATTATAGGTGGCCAATTTGGTAAGATAATACAATATCAGAAACTGATGCCTGGAGTCAGGTATGTAGTCAACTTCGATTTCTTTGGTCCATTGACTAATATCACATGCAGTTGTGGTGAGAGTTGGCACACATCAGACAATGTACACTGATTGAGAAGTGATGTGGAAAAGGTTGTGATTCCATATTGTGCTGCAGAAATCTAGTTGGTAAGCATGCTCATAGATGGTCTTACTTACCATGTATGCTTTAGTACCCTGGTAACCAAGCTTCATGGAAGGCCTGGATATTCACAGGTTTCTGGTCAAAAGACATACAGTGTGTCCAACTGCAAAGTTGGTCTTTGTACAGCCAGCGTAGCCCGATCGTGCAGGTTGAGCCTGCAGTAAATATTCTTGGAGAATTCAGTGAGTCTCTTCCATGCCTACCATCCATAACACTGGCGGCACCTGCAATATGAAACTGGATGCCTTGGGTAACTTGAACTGCATCATAAGGTGGAAGTTGTGGTTCTCCAAGACTGATATCATCCGCATGGTGCTGTGGACAGGGTAATTATATACCAATTTGGCCAGCAATAACAGTTCAATGCTGCTATCCAGCTTTTTGTTGCAATAGACTCAGAAATACTGTTTGCTTCGTTGGTTCGACAGCTCAGTCTGATCATCGATCTGTAGGTGGAACCAAGACATCAAGCGGTGAGCTATATTGAGCTGGGAGCGAACTCTGTCTCAAAACCAACTGGTCAACTCTGTGACACAATTACTGGTAATAATACCCAGTCAATCACAGGTACATAACATGTATTTGAAAAACATGTGTGGTAATGCTTGGAACATAATGTCCTGTCTGCAGGGGGGGTATGTTGCCCATTTAGTCAAACAGGCAATGATTACCATGTTCCCAGTGTATTATGTTGTGATTGACTCTAGCATATCAGTTATAATCTCCACAAGATGTTCCTCCCATGGACATAAAGGTGGTGACTGTGACATATTGAGTCCAGAGCAAATGTGACATGGTGTGCTGTTTGAGTGGATTAGCTTACAGTGAGCGATGCACTTCTGTATCTCTAACTCCATTGCAGGCAAATTAACATCTCATGATACATGCTCAGCAGTATTTAGGACTCCAAACAAACCAGATTCAGAATTTCATTTGTCATTGACAGTCACGGTACTGCAGAATACCACAGGCACATATATTCTCTTTTCATAAATCCAATGTCTGCCGATATATGTCTATTGACTCTCTTCTGTGTTTGGAGCATCAATCAACATTGGTTGAAGTTTTGTGACTACAATGTTATGTGCCTGGGACATCCTGATGTCCAGTAGGATGTCACCATATGTTTCAGAGATGGTGTTGGCTGCTAAGGTGGACAGTAGCCATACTGTTGGTCGCTCATAGCCAATTTCATTGCCAGACATTCTCAATAGTATCTGGGCTGGATGTGTGTTGCCTTCCAGATAATCAACAATGAAGCCTTCAGAAGAGAGAATTTGTGCCCATCATACCTACCACCCTGAGGGTATGTTGATGCTGCAACAAACTCAATTTTAATGTACGAGTTGCATTGTATCAGAATCATATGATTTGCTCGGTTACAGTAGTATGTTCATCTTTTCATAGTCTCCTCAATCGCAACCATATCACCATTATGCGTGATGCAGTTAGGTTCAACACGTGACTAGCTTTGTGAGATCAGGTGGACTGGTCTGAGTATTGCAAAACTATGGGGCTGGTTGTCGAAGCTGGCAATTGCGAAGCTATTAGTCTCAGAGTTTACATTGATTGGCATTGCCAGGTCAAAATGCTGCAGGATTGGAGGCTTGATGAAGGCCCTTGATTACTATTGATACATGGGTTTAGCATCCCAGGTCCATTCCAATTCAAGCTGTGTAGTTGTCCTCAACATTTCGCCTATTTCCGGTTGGTCTGAGTTTGATGTTGTGCCCTTTGCATAATTCCACATACACAGCAGGTAGATGTTCCAGAACTCGAAAAGCACCTGCGCATCCTAAAGTGACTCTGGTATTTGCCATTAATCACTGGTTGGTATACAGTTCAACACCATGCCTATTCCATCAAGCTGAATGTCTAATCTAAGACAAGGGAACTTTGAGATCAATAAATAGCACTTTTTGGCTTTGCCATTGAGATAACATTGTCTTCATTATTTCAGTACAATTAGTACCTACTATTTGTGCTCCACCTCATTGGTCAAGTTGGTTCATTTTATATAAAGCTGTGACACAGTGTAGACATCAATATATGTCACAAAAGAGTGGTTAATGTCAGCTGGGAAGGTAGCTGGTGCGTTCATCAACTGAATTGGCATAACTTGGCACTCACTTCTCATATTGGCTTCCCGACACAGTATTAAAGTTATCACCTTTGTTAACTCAGGTGAGCTGATATTGATTCCTGAGGTTAATATAGGTGCAGATTACAGTACTGCTAAATCAGTTGAGTATCTCCAGAACCAGAAGGAAAGGATACTTGATCTTCACTATAGCATTTTTGAGAGCTTGGTAGTTCACACAATGCCACATGTTGCAGTTCTTCTTCTTCACAAGAAACATCAGCACTGCTGCTGGCAATCAACACTGCTGGATGAGTTGAGTAATTATAGTGAGTTCATGGGAGACCATAAGAGTTTTCAACATGACATCTGAAAGGTTGTGGAATTGACTCAATGGTAAATCGAACACTAGTTCCACATTGATTGTGTGGTCACTTGGCCAGTGCGGTGTGAGAAATCTTTACTATTTATTTGCTGAAAACTGACCGAATAGTTTAAGTATCCTACAGGAATACAACGACCATTATCAGTCAGTATGGTATGTGTTTCAGCATCTGTGTATTAGCACATATCTCCAACTTAGTATTGGGAATGATGGGGAAGGAAAACCCAATATGTGTGGATCGAGCAATTCACCCAGGAATGGGACACACCCCGCTGGTCTAGCAATTTCCCATTGGGAGTCAGCAAACCAGTTGCAGTTATTCAATGATTCGAAGGCTCTCTTCTGCTGTAACCAATGGTGCTAGTCACTGCTTGGTGTCTTGTGCCCAGGTTGATAGTCTCTCTCTCAGGTGGATTTCTCAAAGTGGTGACCTTCATCGTTGCTCCCAGCGGTCTACTATATTTATAGATGTGTAGGGCAGATGTCTTGATGTTCACGTTACTAGCATTGAGATCATTGAATGCTATCATACTGAGTATGTCACTGTCTGATGTTGGCCGGTCCACACTGCTTACTCAAGATGTCCCATTGGGATTCACTGGAATCTCAGATGCCAAGGTGGATGTATGGCACCTGCTCCCAATATCGAGTAGTTATACATTAGTGCTGGTATCCTTCCAACTTTCACACCACAGCAGCAACATGCCTGATCAATCTGCCTCGCCTTTGCCACTTGGTGCGCTAAGAGCAGTGTATTCACGGGTAGCCCAATCAATCTGCAGCGGGTAGGTCACAAACCACCGTGACTCTAGCAAAAGATTAATTTCCCACATCGATACGATCAGCATCTCCAGTTGGTAGACTGGGGCTAAGCAATCAAATCATTGGACTGGTATTGCTGTCTGGTGGCTTTCAAATACAGGTGTGATCACATGAAGATGAATGCTGGGATTTATTATTTGAACTGTATTTAGTGTTAGCAATGGTTCCGGACAGTCACTTCGGGTCCAGGTCCGGGTCTCAACCAAACCGTTGCCAAATTGGCGGTCCAGGTTGTCGATAAACTGGAACTGTCAATTCGGGTGAGGTCAGCTGGTAAACACCAAACCTGACTGAATAGGGCGGGTTGTCAGTGGGTCGCCCAGCTGGTCCATCCATAGATTCAAATAAGGGTCTTGCATTTGGAGTTTGTTAATAGTATCTTATCAAAATCGCATTGTCAACAACCTATCATATGTTTTTACATGCTCTGTAACGTACTATATAGATCAATTTGAAATCGCTGTTTTAACTTTGATATATTGTATTTTTGCCTGTCAGGACGCATAATAATTCCGTTATAAACGCGAAGATCTGCGCGATGCCTTGATTCCCAAATATGCAACAACTAGAACTGTTGATGTTCCTTTGAGGCTGATTTTCAGGATGCAGCAGGAAGCATGTCGCTGTTGTTTTGGCCAGTAATGGCTGCCAACATTTGATAAATGGATGTGTGCAACCAGTCGGAAAATAAATTACCCAAGATGCTCAGCTAACAATCGTTGACACTCCATTGAGGCTCATTCTCAGGATGCGGTAAGGAGCATGTCGCTGTGGTTTTTCCCAGTAACGGCTGCCAATGTCTGATGAATGGATGTCTGCAATCAATCGGAACAAGAATTATCCAAGATGCGAAGTTAAAAATCATTGACGCTCCATTGAGGCTGATTCTCAGAATGGGGCGGAGATCGAGTTTCTGACTTTTCAGCCTTTAAAAGCTGCCAATACATCAGTTATGCATAACAGCGACCAATTCACTGTTTAATTACTGTACTTACAAAACCACAAATCGTTGATGCTCCATTCACGCTCATTCAATGTATTGTCCATTCAACATCTGCAGCCACCGATAATAGTTTTCATCATGATGTGAACTTATTGGTAGTTTTTCTGACACATTGAGAAATGGCCCTATGGCAAAGCCAAGCGCAGTAACATTCTTGCACTGTTCCCTCTCACACGACTAAAATTTATGTATCTTGCCAGAAGCTTCATTGCGCCTGCTATAAATCTGTTTATTAACCGACATTCACTAGCTACTGCTCACTATTCACCCAGGATATATCTGTAACTAAAACTCTCGGTCAAGATACATGTTTAACTAATGTAAGTACTCCAAAGAAGCTGCTGAAACATTGACCCATTCTCTCCCACTTGTTCTTCACTCCTTTATTCCTCCTTGTTTCGATTGCATTGACTGTCATCAAGATCTTTTCAGCCTATCTCTTTGAATTCCATGCAGGGCAAATCAATCTGGGAACATTTGGTGCGGCGCTCATATGCCGCTGCTCTGGGTATTCCGGATCCTTGATGCTATTGACTTGCTGTATATCAGATTCAATATCCACCACACAATCGTCTTTGCTGTCATTTGGGTTATCTAAGTCCTCATTCCAGTTATGCCAATCTTCAGTGTCCACAATGCTTTCAGGTGCACTATCCTCATCACTTTCGACGGGATGACGGTTGATTCTTCAGATTTGGCGGACATTTAAAATTTGAGTTTGTCATCCAGGGAGGTTCTTTGCAGACAAAGGTGGTGGTGGCAAAGGAGATCTTTCTGACAATTTGAATGCAGCCGCACCATCATAGTGAAAGAGTACCCATGGTGGGTTGACGGTCCCTTCGGTGTCCGAAATTCATCCCACAGCCGTCATCTGCTCGTTTTGAGCGCGAGATTCCTTCAGGGTACCATGTAGGTTTTGGCTGCCCTGCCACATCTCCGACAAGTGGTGAACCTTGGCCAGTCTGTGCAATTTACTTTCCTCCGCCTCTTTCATCATTTCCGAGTCCTTTTCTGTGTTCGTTGTATCAAATTCTGGGTCAGCACCTGCCAAAATCCTGTTATAGGCTCGAGCAAACTGCCTTACAACGACATTTCCGCGGAGGGTCTCACCCCTGGTTTTTGTCTGCCTCCAGCTTGTAACATCTTGGCCAAGGGAAAATCTGGCCTCCATTCTGTCACCATGTGGTATGATAGAGAATATGTTGTGTGCCTCATTACAGAGATCAGTGTACTTTGAGTGCGTTTCCTCGTGTTGCCGCCACCAGTCAGTAATGTCCGGTAACCAAAATCTACTACAAATCTCCATCGGGTCAGAGTGGTGATGTTTGAGATGTGGACTAATTTCCTCTCAGTTGTTTGTAGCTTCAGGCAGCGAATTCAGATAGAGGCTGGCGGCAGTCATTAAGCGTGCTGCGCAATTGCTTCATTCGGGTTTCATCTCAGCCACATTGTTAGCAGTCAAGTATTCTTCATCATCGCTGGACAAATCATATGGATCAAAGGATGATGGACAGGATCCTTAAGCCATTGCAGCGGGGATGAGATAGCTGCTCGGTAAGCTTTCGTTTTTATTGACCGGCACACATCCATATTTCGCACAGTATTCATTCTCCACATACTTCAGAAAGTCCTCTTGGTCTTGGGCAGTATGGAATGTCTCGTCCTCAGGATTAATATCCAATCCCTTGTCCCACTGTCTAAATGATCGCAACTTCCTGAAAGAATCGAGAATATCTGCAAAAATGCGAAACACACCCGTAGTTGGAGTCACTATAGCGTAATATTTGGGCAGACTCTGTCGAGCTAACTTCACAGCGATGAAAAAGTCTTCCTTCCGTTGAGTCCCCTTCTCATCCAAAGCTCGCATCACGCCATCCATATGATCAAACATGTCATTGTACACTGGGAGAACGTGATGCAATGTGACTGTATGCCTCTTCGACATCCACAGGGTCCAATATAAGAATGGCCTCAACACCTTCATGACATACTTCACAATGGTCCATTCACCTCGTGTTGTGAAGAGTGGCCAGTAATCACTGTATATTTGGTTTTGAAGCCACTCAAGTGTGAATTCCCGCAATCGGTAGGCGCTCTCGAGTAACTCCAGTGTAGAGTTCCAGGCTGTGTTCACATCCATAATCGGAAGTACCGCGATGGGGACTTCAGGTTTTTGACTGTCAATGAACTCGTCTCAACGACCAGGTGTCAGCGTAATCAATACGGCAAGCATTCTCTGCTATATGAAGGTCAATTCCAGGACTTTCAAAATAACTTGAAATACATTCTTTCTCAATTATCTTTGCTAAACTTAGTCCAATGGCCTACAGCATATCGATTCTAGTGTTGCCCACTTTTCGAAGTCTTTGACTCTTCTCAATATCTATGCAATCATTGTCTCCTGATTGCTGATCGCCCTTGTGGGCTTCCCAAGACTTGGTGTGGCCTTTTACACCGAGACTGCTCATGAATGCACCTAAAGCCAGCTGTATGACGTGCACCATGCATGGTATCTGGTTCCGCAATGCAGGCCACTCGATTCCGGAGGCCTCAAGTGTTGATTGCAGCTCAGGTGTCATCAAGTAATTTGAGATAGCATTATCAGTCGTAATACCAAGCAAACGGCCGTCGGAAAGCTCAAAACAATCAAGCACTTCCTTCAAATGTGTCGCTAGCCTTGCTCCAGTATGTGGGCCCTGGAACAATCATCCATAATTAGCTTTCGAAACAGGAAAAGAACAGGCGATCAACCACATTGAAGGCAAGTTGAACTTCACCCAATGTCTAATTTCGATCCTTATAGTACGCAATGACCAACGTTATGGCTAGTTCGTTTGGTGATGTCCATCCGTCCAAAGCCAAACTAACTTCATTCTGTGAAGGAAATTGTGTCTTAATTGCATCCACTGTCAGTGATTATTCCCTCCGGCAAATCTTTCTAAGGGTCATCGCCCAAGGTAGCACTAGGTCATCGCGTAATGCCTTATATGACCGTCGTAGCTCGAGATGTGATATAGTGTTTCATAGTATATGAGCCAAAACAGATCATAACATGAGGTAGCGATTCCACGTGTCTTGGTGATATTCGGCAGTTTCAAAGTCCTTAGCTGCAAATTGGGAACGTTTTTTTTCTCATTTCGGTCCATATGGATCAACCTGGATGTCCAATGTAATCTTCCTCTGCGAACCTACAATTGTGATTCCTCGACGTCCTTGCCTCTTCATGATGGCCAACAGTGTTTCATCGACCTTTGAACTAGTCAATTTATTGAAAATACGGTAGTATCTACATTTCTCTTACTAATATTAGTTCTTTCTTAAGTATTCTCCTTACAATCAGATGGTGCTTTATGGATAAGGATAATGTGGTGTGTTAATAACTTTTAATACTGTTGTTACCTTTTATGATCAGGTTGTCTAGAAAGTTCCAGTTGGAACTTGTCTAGAACCTTCTTTTTGGTTCCGTTGGAAGAAGGATTCATTAGCGCTTATCTTAAAAGAACGCGTCTAGATGGTTCTGTTATATTCTTTACGGTTCTTATGTGTTTGTGTACAGTTTCAGAGTTTGTCTCTTCCTGTTTCGGTTATTGATCCGTGACTGTGGTCACAGACAATCACCAGTTTATTATGGTATATATAGATTCTGTTTCTCCGGTTAGAGATCAGTTCTTTAGACTTGCTCAGACATCGATCGGAATACTACAATATCCCCTCTCGAATCCTCTTCTCAGTATATGCTTGCCTTTTGAACAGTTCAGGAAATCGTTATAGTTGCAATACATCTTCTTCGTATATTTCTTCTGAGATTGTAATAAATCTCTTCGGACTTGCACTGTAATAATCGAATAGGTTATGACCCCGGACGAGCGATACTGAATCAAATCCTGAATACCCTACTCTTAGTCAGGATTTGTTCGACTCTCACTCTGTTCCTGTCGACTATTAAGAATTAAACAAACCATCAACAACACCACTCAATTCCCTACCTCCTTCTCCTCGTCGAACAACACCAGTTAAAATGGCACCAGGCAATTTTTCCTCCTCCGGAAAGAATCCTATGTTCTCTTTTCTGGCGCCGCAATGAATCTTATGTTCTCTTTTCCGGCGCCGCAATGAATCCTATGTTCTCTTTTTCGGCTCGGGTCGACAAGAGAACACCAGTACATGTTATACTGGATCCCATCAGGAAGTTATATGGACATGACAACTATCGGATATGGAGTGCCTCAATGATTATTGTTCTGAAAGGCATTAACGCATCGCAGGCAGTAGTGGATGGTGTGTCTCCAGCAGATGATGCTGATCAGACAGAAGAGGATGCTTTTGAGCATCTTAAACATACAGTGTTGACCATATTCATACAGGTGGTCTCACAAGACATTGTGAAGAAAATAGTCGAACTTGAGGTCCCTGACCTGATGTGCACCTGGCTTCGCACCGAATATTATAGAGATTTGGCTTTCCCTCGTGTCTCCCAGATAATGAATCTGGCTTCCCTTCCTACCCAATAATCTGGTACCGACTTCCCAGGATGTGTATCCAAATTTGAGTCCCAGTGGCTGCACCTTACAAAACTCTCGAAAGCATCCTCCGATTCATACCAAACAACCTTCGCTACATTCCTTAACAAACATATGGCCAAGCGAGATTTTTTGTTGGGTTCTTTGGTAACAAACCATAAAAACGTGATCGAGAAGCTTACTACAAAAGATGGTTTGTCGTATGCTGACGTAAAGCAACGACTTATGGATATCAACACCACCGAGATCGAAGATAATTCGGCTCTCTTTGTTTCTAAACCTTCGGGTAATCTGAAAAATGGGAAGAACCGTACGAAATCAGGCAATACCAACAACTCCTCCTCCGCCTCTTCGTCGAAGACTTGCACCTGGTGAAAGAATTATTCCAAACAATGGACCACTTCGAGCCTAGATTCATTGAAGCCCCCCAAGCATCGAAAACGATTTGTAAAGTAAGGTCGCTCAAATCACGAATAAAGACACATTCGTTTTGGAAGAGATCATTACCTCGAGCAATGAGGTGTTTAAGGATTTTGAATCAGACATGACCGTAGGAATGAGAAATCTGGGTATTCTGACTCGAACGACTGCCGGAGGTAACGATACAGTAAAGCAGACTGCGGGTTGTTAACTATTGACTCTACAGTTACAACCAAAAAAATCAGATCTGTGAGACATTGCATGCATATGTGTGAAGTGGAATACAAGAACATATTGAAAAGACTGACTGCGTAAGACTCAATTCTGTACGAATGCAATCCAGTTCATTGCTGTGTAGCATACGAAGGACCCACACAAAGTGTTGACGCTCGGTGGGTGCTCAAATATAGGAGGCGGGTGCGATATGGTCAATAGCATTTTTGCCTGTAAAGGTTGCCGATAAGATGATTATGGGTAAACTCCTCTCCGTAGCCCTCAGATTGTCCAAGATGCAAGACCAAAAATTGTTGACGCTCCATTGAGGCTCATTTTTAGGAGGTGGTTACGATATCGTCACTAGCATTTTTGCCCATAAAGGCGGGCGATACATTGATTATGGGTTAATGTCAATGCACAGCGCATTGAGTGTCCATAATGCAAGACCAAAAATTGTTGACACTCCGTTGACGCTCATTTTGAGGAGGTGGTAGCAATATTGTTGCGGCCATTTTGTCATATAAATGCGGCCAAAACTCCCATGATAGCTGAATGTTGTCGCACAGCTGTTTGAATATCCAACATGCAAGAACCAAAATCATTGATGCTCCGTTGACACTCATTTTTAACAGATACTAGCGATGTTGACGCTTCCATGTTCGGCCTTAAATGCGGCCAATACTTTGATTATGTGTTACAGTAACCATGTCATCTGTTTGATTATCAGATTCACAAGACCAAAAATTGTTGACGCATCGTTGAGGCTCATTTCCATGATTGGTCAACAAGCGTGTCACTATCCCTTTTGCCTATGAAAACCGCAAATAGAATCACTTTGGAAGGATGTGACTATGTAGCTGTTTGTTTGCCGAAAATGTAAGACTGAACATCGTTGATGCTCCATTGACACTGAACTAAATGACATACTGACAGTCAGTGGGTGCTAAACAATTGTATATAAAAATGCATAAATTCATCATTGGCAGCCAATAAATCATTTCTATGTATAAACATTTGCATCCAGATGCTTCCAAGCTTCTCAATTTCTGATCCACCACTAGACACAGTATCTGAGTGATAAATGATGTTGGCCTATCACGTTCCAGCGCTTTTGGTCGGCAATTAACCGAATATTAATCCGTACACTGGTTTTTGATATATCTAGCCCGACTTCCTCACCTTTCCCCATCCAGCTCATTCTCCGCGATTTCCATTAGCTACCATAAGCAATTTTCAACCTCTCGACTATGTGCACCAAGTCTGTGCAGCGAGTTCTGAAGTTTGATCCATGATCATAAGCAGCATGACGGTTGACAATCATTCAGCGTCGTATTGCGCTTTGACCGCTGCATCTACGACTTGTATGACATCACTGACTTATATTTTGTGATTGAGTTTCATCTGGAATGTAGTTATAATTGTCTCACTTTATAGTGACGGGCCGAATGATATCACGTTCATTGGTCGTCAGTCAATGAGATTTGATGTCTAGAACATTGGCATGGCCTATCCGACCCTTGCACATGCATAGACGAATTATCATGTCTCACAATTTGGTCTCTGAAATCAAGTAAAAGCTGCCACGTAGCAAAATAAGTGCAGGTATTGCATTTCAAATTGATACATCGTCACAAATGCCAATTTGCCTATTCATTCCTCTGGTGACGCAGGAGCCGTCACCATGTCCTCGTCAGAATCTGATGTCTATATGGGAATTAGCTTGGGACGCGATATGCAAGTGTTAAAGCTTACGGGTTCAGCATGCTTGGATTGCTGGAGTTGTGACCAATGAAGCATCGGGGCGGGCGGGAGGGATGGGATGCATTCGTGTGTCTGTGGTTTGTGTGAACCTAGCCTCATATGACTACTCGCTGGTCGAGAAGTCACTTGGGGCATTTGCCATTTTCCAGCAACGCTATCAAGAGTCTCCAGAGGCTCACAAAATGTCGTCGGCACAGATGATGCTGCATCATCTGCCGTTTGCGGTAGAATGACAGCCAGAACCATCAGTTCGACCATCTCATACTTCTTTTACCTTGCACGGAAGTAGTCGGCCGTGTCTCCCCAGCCTTGTCGAGTCAATTCGTCAAGCTTCATCTACTTCTGCCGAAAATGCTGCATGAGATACAGTACAATTTTAGAGATTGTGCCCATCACCCAGCCAGGTTCGTCATCTTCGCTAAGGATGCCCCCCACAGGATCTTCTTCATCATCATCCTCGTCTTCCCCATCCTCCCCATTGTCGGGACTTGCAAGATCGCTCAAACTATCTCCGATGATGTTAAACATCTCCTCAAATGCTGTTTCAGGCTTGGTGGTTGTCAATCCCGCCTTGTCAGCATTTCTCATATCATCCTGCTTTTGTTCAATTGCTGTCTCTGCGTCTTCAACTCGCTTCCTTGCCACAGCGGTCTCTCTATCCACATGATCCTCGATCAATTTCTCCATCTCTTCGTTACTTAAGAGGCGCGTTTCCTGTCGTGTCCCTGCCGCAAGCTTCTTTTTGGATCGCAAACTACGCAACACTCCAAGGGCTCAGACGCGTTCTGATTCCAAGCCGCTTTTACCCTGATTTGCTTGATGACATCGTCGTGTGGAAATCTTTGTTGATTTGCCGTATTTGCCTGATGGTAGTGGCGTGCTATATATTTTCGGAATATTGACCATTGTATTTTGTGTTGACTTTGTTGATGGACGAGATGTTTGGTGTTGCAAGATATGGACCACAGAGAGGCTAGCTGCATCTTTGATGTCAAGGTTGGTACTCTTAATCAACTGGAACAAAGCAAAATCTGCGTTTTGACCGTCACAACATTGGGAATAGCAATGCTAACCGTTGATCATGATCTGATGTTTGGTGTCTGTATCATGTAAGATCTCAGGGATTTCTTGAGACAAACATCAGCAGACATCCTTTCCGACAAAGAATGTGCAGTTTTGATCACACAAACACGAGATTTCGACAGTTGTTCACCGTGATTTATCCCTGTATACAAACACTCAACATCGGACCGACTAGGGGAAAATCACAGAACGGATGGCAACCTGTGTAACCGGCAGCTATGCGCAACAGCATTCATCTTGTGTAGAACGAGCAAGTTGGCTGTTACGCATGCCATTTTGACATAAAGCTATTTACATATTCCTCAGGACTTCCTACTTCTCTTTGTTATCTTTTTCCTTAGGACTTCCCACTTTGTTCTGTTATCATCATCTCTTCACATCCACTGCAGCAAATCCTGGGTCCACGAACACCTCAGCAAGTTGAGCATGGAACAGAATTGAGTAGAACGATGGGCGCTTCTTCCAATACGTTACCCGCTGAGACCCAACTACAACGCAGACACCACTTAGCTCACCGCGATGCTGTAAATGCAGCCACCGGAAACATGGCCCTGGACGCACAGTTGAAAATTGTCCGTAGAACCGAAAGAAGCACGAACGAGAAGGCGCACGCGTTCGAATGTAAGTATAGTCGAAACAAGGTAGACTACCGTCAACTAACAATATAACACGCAGCTTGTGTACGTAGAGAGCAGCGTGACCAATTTCTAGCCGGCAGTAATGGGAAACCTCCATGGTTGACCAAGGCATTTGTCCGCTCAGTCCGCGAAATGGAACATCATGATGTTGTCAGCTCTGGGATTCCCGCGGACGAAATTATTGATAAGAATCCCCAAGAGTGGACCAAACAGGCATTAACCACATTAGAGGATGCTACCGAAGTGTATATGGTTCAGGTAATGGCCAAATCTAATATGTAGATGCAGCAACTAATTTCCTTCTAGGTTTTCAGCATGTCTGCAACTATGGCAAGGCAAAGAGATCGGGTACAGCTAGAACAGTCTGACATGCACCTGGCTTTGAATATCGCCAAAATGGCCAAATTGGGGGTTTTCGCGCGCCGCAATGGAAGAACCACAATTCGTAATTAAGAAACCCTGGGCGGAAGTCCAAGAAGAGAACAAGACGGGAGTTGTGTTTCCTGGGCATTGAAATATGAAGGCTGCGATGGAAAGACACCCGGGTATGCTTCGGGAAAATGAGACTGACGGTTGCCTTCCTTGCCAAGATGGCACAGCACAGAATCCCCACACACGCTGGAGACCCAAAGGCACAGGTGCATCTCCCCGAGAGAGACTCAGACAGCCGACACCAGAACCGACTACACAGCCATCTGAAACGCCACTTCTTCCGCCCGGTAACAATGAGGCAGCTCATCTATCCCAAATCGAAGGTGTGCCACCGTGATATGTGTATATACATACTCCTCTTCCCAGTGCTCAATCTTTCAATCATGATGCATATGCCAAGGATCGCAAGCATGATAAAGATTTTGATCCGGATTTGCTGACTGAGGAAGGAACATCCACCAGCTGGTACACTATCTGCTGCGTGGTAATGCAGCTGATATCCATTTTGCAGATGACAGCAGCCAATTGCGCAAACCTGACAGCAAAGATGAGCATTGATCGAATGAAACGAGATAATTGATTGTATTATTATCTACATTCAGCAGACACTTTAGAGGATATTTTAAAGGATATATTTATATGTATGATTAAAGAACAATGTTTTAATGAAGGTGAAAGTATATGAAGACGGTACAAAGGCTGCCAAAACACCATTAATGATATATTACACCAAAAGAAATGATAACATATTGTGGATACGCCCATGGCAAAATAAGTGTCAACGGAGTGTCAACGATTTTTGGTCTTGTAAGTCGGGTAAGTCAAAAGCGATATGGTCATTCTTATATATAATCAAAGTATTGGCCGCCTTTATAGGGAAAAAACATAACGACACGCTCTGTGCCCCTTCATGAAAATGGGCGTCAATGGTGGGTCTATGATTTTGGCCTTTCATCATTGGTGATCAAAGCGTGATGCATTTGTCATTGTGTATATACGATGTTCTAACAGTTTTTCTAGGCTAAAACGGCAATGGACTCTTCGTTGCATCATTGTACATGAAACTAGTTGTTACTGTCCGGGAGGCTGTCGCGGGAATGTCGCTTGCATAACTGCCTAGAGAGGCTGCCAATTCCTCCGTCATAGAGGTTTACAAATAGGTGCCACTTATATTACCCAAGATGCGAGACCTTGAATCGTTGATGCTCATTTGACATTTATTTTCACAATGGGGCAGGGAGCATGTCGCTTCCGCTTTTGCCTATAAAGGAGGCCAATACTTCAGTTATGACTAGCTGCAACCAATGCCCGCTCTGATTACCCAGGATGCAAGACCTAAAATCGTTGACGCTCCATTGATGCTCATTTCCAGGTTGTGGCAGGGAGCGTTTGTCCACATATTTTGATCACAAAGGCGGCCGGTTGATCCAAAAAGAACATCGACATACCATCGTTGATATTTTACGATTAACAGTAAGATTTCTGAATGGGACCATACATAGAACAACCCAAAATGCAAAACCGGAGATTGGACCCGAAGGGTCTAGCCAAACCTGGCGAAACCCACGGGTTGACAGGTATGGGGCCGGGCTTGGACCGCCAAGAAGCAGCAGGTCGGGTTGTTGGATGGTCCTGGAACCAAACAGAACCGTTTTGCCTGTCCAAACCCAGACTGCTGGTGGGTTACCCAGACCCATTGCTAACAGTAGTCGGAACATCTGCTCGCCCGGCATGGGTATTTGCAGTGCTTCATTACAGTCTGCTTTATCATTATAGATTACGCAGCAACCTTACCATTAAGGCAATATGGCTTAACTGCATCAGACACATATGTGGCAGCTCACCATTGCTCTGCCAACATTTAATCGTAACGTACTACTTCAGCAACATAGTCAGATAGTCGTTTGCTTTGCTCGCAAATCCCCGCCAGGGGAGTTGGAAGCTTCAGGACTTATTTTCTTACCCATATCTCAATTAACCAGTCACACCATACTTAGGCGCAGACCATTCTGTTTGGCCGGGGAGTACCCAAGGTGTTCCCATCCCATAGGGGAACGGCTTGAAGTCTCGCTTTCTTGCATATTGGCTATCGTCTGCCTGACACATTAGTAGCTTTAATCCGGTTGATGTGTCCAGTCCCACTTAGCATAGTTGAGTGAATTCAGTAAGAAATAACAGGCATTTCTACAAGCCTTGAAGGCTTGCAACTGGCCAAGGTTATTGCATCATCAAATCAATGCAATTTGCTTGTACTTTGAATGAATCCGATAGCAATCAGGCTCGCTATCAAATCGACACGACACTCCTGGGTAATCCCGCTAAAGACCACAGCACTAGCAAACTTGCATTGCCAAGGATAAGCATTATGTATACCACGTGACTAGACCTGGAGTATCTCCGTGGCATATATCCCTTCGACAATTCAACAAACACTATTACCTGTGTCAAGCGAGGACCCCTAACACTCAGTGGGTGCAGTCATCAACAGTCCGCGTTTTGGGTAGGCTCAACCCCTCTGGTCACTCATCTCTGAATTGCCACTAGCCCTGGAAGCTTGCAGGATAGGCGCCACAGCAAGGTAATGCTCTTTTCAACTTCCTGCATGGTTAAAACGTGCCACAGCCAACATGGTATTTGTTGCTATCGTTGTTGTGTAGTTCAGCTGCTGCGGGATTCTTCCTTTTCACCCTCAAAATGTCATCTGAAATCTCTTCAACTAGTATTCTTCAAATCAAAATCGGGCTCTGGTATGTCTAAGGTGCCAGAGAAACCAATGTCAAAGTGCTCATATGGATGTAGTTGTATGAAGTGACAATAGTCTGTTCTTTGTCAGAGTGTGCATTATCTATCTTCCTGCCAATCCGCTCAATGTTGTCGAAATGTACTTATCTTTTGCTGGCCTGTGCACGCCGCACAGCCATAACTTATGTCAACCCTTTCTATCTATCCACAGTATGTCATGTATTTGGTCTATTGCTTGTCAATTAGACTAATGGGATTGACTGTTGTCTGAAATATGCATAGTTCAAACTGAAGATTAATACAATATGGTAACAATTTGCAAATCAAACCAATCAAACTATTGTTGAGTATTATTAATTGTGATTACACTGTATTGCTGAGCATTGGATCCAGGTTAGGGAGCATCTCTTTGACAATGCCCATCTCTCAATAGTCAGTAAGAATATGAAATTATTGTTTACCTAAATGTAATTTCTCAATTTAAGTTATTATCAATTTTCTTTCACCAGTAATAACTTGTGGTGTCAGCCTACCAACTCACTGTTGTTCTTCAGTCAATTGCTCCCCTGCAGTTGATACTGGCAGTTACAAATATACATTGTGCCCTGTCTGAACATTCCACTAAAAGAATCTGACCATTATGCTGATTGAGTATAAATAATGGTGGTTAATATTGCACTTCCAAAGTAATATATGTTGATGTGAAAGCTACTGCTCTTTTCAATTACCTATTTCAGAGCCATTTCATTCAACTCACTCTTTGAGCACTTGCCTGCTAAGGTAGATACTCCTCAACCTCCACTGTTGCTTCAAGGGCTGGAGTCACATTCCTCTATTTCAATCACCACATCTCTATCACCTTCATTACCTCTCTTGAATCTATAGCACTCTCCATTGGACAGTCCAGTATGTCTGATACCGCTTCACTATTTGATTCGAATATATCCCATTACCTTTTAAACTCATTTTTGACTTAACAGCTTACTTAATTCATAATATGCCATTATTAGATATCACTAAGTATGCCAATTGACATAAGAATTCGATTTACTCCCTCACCAGATACAAAGTATCAGCAAATTCAAGATACAATCCCAGATCTTTGACTCAAATGATGAATTGTATATTCCGCCTTGTATTTCCCTTGCTGAGGTAGATAATGTCATTAATAGCATTGATACCATTTGATTGCTTAGTACAATTTTTGTATTGGTGTATCTGCATTTTTACTGGTAGATCAGTCACCTTATACTTTGGTTTCATACAGTAGTAAAGACAAACATAGAACATTCAAGAAGATGTTAGCTTCTGTAGTTTTAGTTTAAAGTTAATAATCAACAATAATTATGGAATCATACTCACAGAGAAATGATACCCATTACTTATTATGCATCTGAAGAGTCTTATGTAATGCTAGTAATTGTCCGGATTATGAGCAGCAACAATCCAAGAATCTCCCAAAATTTCTTGTGAGTTTCTGCATTGGTTGGATGTCAGACTCACATACTCCAAAACGGTTGCAAACAAGTTACTATTACTTAGATCATACTTACAGACCAATGTTAGAAAAGTTAATTTTACCCAATAGTATGTAGTGCAAATGACTTCCCACCATCTGGTTTGTTGTGAATTTGGACACTTGGATGTACTTACTCCACCTCCTTTCACAGACTCTGAGAGGCTTCCAGTGACTCATATAATTCTTCCTGATGTGCTGTGACACAAATCAATCATAATTTGACTGGTGCCAGAAATATACCTTCTCTGTGTTTTGGTAGTTTCCTCTGTATATAGAATAGCAATCCATCTATCCATCACACCAAATGGTGTTTCATCAAGAATTCACTTTATAGTATTTTTCTCCAGCCTGGATAATATTCCTCTTGCCACTAAGTATTCTTGCTGAATACAGCACTTGGAATTCAATGCAATTGGATGGAATTGCTGGAACCTCAGTTCAAGTTTATTACTTATTGGAATATATCCCAACTACACTTGTTATGTTTACTAAATATACTTCTTGTTTTTTTTCAATATAACGTTTACCAGCTTGGTTCTCATGACGTTAAAATTTGCATATAAGTACACATTCCATTATTTCTCAAACCAAGATCTATAGTAAGTTTTACATTTTCTTGAGTTACAATTCTTTTTTATAACCTTTCAATGATCCATATTACAACTCTCACCATTATATTCACTCTTAGTGCATAACACAAATACCTTTGTTTAATTTCTGCTGGAATCCCCTTGGCACAAGTACTATGCTAAAGGTAAATGAATGGAATTATTCAATCTTTAGCCAATATCAGAACAACATGTAACTTAGTAATCAAAAACTCTGTAATCATTTCAAGTAACAAAACACACTTTGTAAATCAAATCTCCGATGTTTCCAGATGCTAGTATATACAAGACAGTATGTAAAGAGAAATGAAAAGCAAATACTTCAATATCTAACAATGTCATTTAATATTCAGTTGGACTACTACCTTGAAATTATCTTTTATATTCAGTCATATCATTTGAATCTTCTGTGATGGTCTGATGAGGCACTAGTTAAATCTTTATGAATGTATCTATGTCGCATTATCTAAAACTGCAACATAACAGAGCACTTTCATATTATACCATTTAATGTTTCCACCACCATGAACCAATATTGTATAACTTCAATATTTTTAATTATCTTTCCAAGTCTGTACTATCTATCAAATCCAATATTGCTAGTTGTATATAATCTCACCAATTACTTACAACCTTAGGCCATAATATTATACCTTCTCTACATTCAAGATTAGTAAACTATAATACTTCAACATGAAGAATTGAGATTTTTCCCCATCTCAATCTTGTCATTTACTTTAGATACATTGATTCGATTTACTGGTTCCCATGCCGGTTATCTATTACTATACTATGTAACAAGCTGTTGCAGTTGTCAATACAATGAAGGGAAATCTGCAATATTTAATACTTGTTATACCCCTTTGCCATCAACCTGATCAGGGGGGTAGTGGTAATGGATCTTTGCCTAGTAAGAAATTGTTGATTACTGGATCCAATAGTGATGAGAGTTGAATTCTGTACATCTTAATGGATATGGTATAGTCAAGTGTATATACATACAGTGAAATATTGTGAGTGACTATACAGAGTCTGCATTGTATCAAGTTAAGTTTTCTTGTCATTTGATATGTCAAAGTTTGTTACACCTCCAGCTATATGTTATTTGCCCATTGGAATATTTGGTCTGGGTATTTTGAATTAATTAGTAAATTCCTCAAGTATAAATTAATTTCCTTCACTTTTCATTTGAAGATATTTGTAAACTTGTTGTATTATTTGTTGTAATTTCTTTAAGACTTCAATAACTGTTACTAGCTAATATTGATACTGGTAACAGTGCAGTATTGTATGCCTTCAGAAAAGGATCAGAAATAGTTTAATAGTTCTGTATAGCACTATATTCCTCCAATAAACTCAATTGTTCTGGAAGATTCTGTGGCTTTTGAATAACCTGTTTCATATTTTTGAGTCTTCTATTTCCAAAATCAAGAAAATCTCCAGGTCTCTTGTTCAAAGTATATACTGTTCTATTTCATTTTCCTCGCATGTAAACCATGTTATACTCAAAACAGAATAAAATTTTGTAGCATTAGAATTTTCTGTACATTAGAAGTGACCTTCAGATACAGTACTCACACTGTATAAAATTGGTAAATAATTGAAGAAAATGTAACACTCCTTTACTTTCTAGACTGTATTTGCATATAATGTTAAATATTGTGATAGGCTTTCCAAATTTAATATCATACGTACATTGGACCAGACAATGGGTTCTTATATATCATACAAGGAATAGCATACTGGATAATAATCGTACTGAAATACACCTACTGGTTAAGTATGGCTTACAGCATAAGCCTCAATTCTCAGTTTGCTATCATGCTTATAATAATTAATGTCAAGAGTAACAGTCAAATTATCCACAAATACTTCAAGCTGCAGGTGTTATTCTTTTGTGCAAAAACAAGCTTGATCCTTGTTTGTCAGTGGAGTAACAGTTTCCATCCACTCAATAAAGTACAGTTTATAACCATCAATAATAATAACTAAATGGAATCAATTTTTCCACTTTAAATCAATTCTTCAATTGCATATTACCTATCTGGTTTTCCTTGGTCAAAATGTTTGAAGTTTCTACCTTCCCCAGATCTATCAAAATACAGTTTGACCATATAATCATCTCATACCACAACAATCACTTTCTAGGATACATTGATAGTAACAGTTATAAATTGATTCAAGAGAGTATAATATAAACTCTCTACTTTCAGTAATCTCACCCCCTGGTTGTGTCGGGCACATCCCTGCACCCGGCCCATAATAATCCAACAGCTATATATATAGAGTAGACCTACACATTGCAAATACACATAGAATTGGAACAAACATTGCTGGATGCAAAGGACAAGCTTAACGAGGTTCAACAGAAGAAGATAAAGGGGAGCATATCTGGATCAATATCATTATCAATTCTGTTTCCAATTCAGCGCCCTATCTTGCATGGGTACAGGGCCATGCTTAAAGAGTAGTGGGAGGCAGTGTGATATTCTCCAGATACTGTTAAATCTCATGAATGTAAAAAATTTCCTGTGTAATACTATAGTAGGGGTTCTCTTACTTCTATAACCTACAAACAGTATCTATCTTAGCAATTGCCATCAGCAATAGTACATTTCCACTACAGATACACTGGCTGATTATCAATATGTATATATTATCTGGTAGGATTTCCATTGACCCCAGCAAAATATGTAGTCAAGAGTAGTCTATAGTCAATTCATTGTGACTTGTGTACAGGCCTAGGACACTCTATACAATTGCAAGTGAGAGAGGAGTCTATATCTGAATTTGCTATGTGCAGTTTTTGCTATTATACTAGTGTTGTAGAAGTTATTGCTGCAAGTTTATATTACAGGGTGCTTGTGTGGAAGTGACTGATTGACAGCCAACTTGAATGTCTGAATGCAATCCTGCTTGATAGTCTACTTGAGAGAGTCACTCAGGGGTGGGCTACTCTTGAGAAAGCTGCACTTAGAAAGGGGTAGAGTTTTCAATGGGAAGCTGTTTGCTACTGGAAAACATTAAGTTGGTGGATTCGTTGGCAAAACAATGCCTTGGCTAATAGACCATTCTAAGCTTGTGGAAATATTCATGCCAAGGTTGATATTGCTAACCCACTTGTATAAGTTCTTGTGGTATAATAATCACCATCACCAAGACCATCGCAATTTCAATTGCCAGTGCCCTTGCCTTTCTTTCTCTCTGCTCTGCACCAGATGCAATTGACATTTGCCTACAATAATTGTGTACCGTATCTTCTGTGCTGAATCTCTCTATTGTTCTAATTTCACCAACTCTCTAAGTCTAATTGACATGTACACAAGGACTAAAGTGCATGCAGCTTGGCAGCAATTAACCCTATACTAACCCATGTAAAGACCACAGTCAAATCCGTCAGCACACTCCTCCAGGGTAGTATTGTGATCATAAGTGCTACATCCTACAGATAACCAAAATCAAGCCTTGCAAAAAGTTCCTTCCAAATTATCAACAGTGCCTGGAGCTACTCCAATGCAAATCACCGGAGCTCCTCTGACACAATCAACATTTCAGGCAATATCACTTTCCTGTAAACTTCATGTTCAGTCTCAATAACCCTCCAATCTCGTGTACTGCAACCCCAAGATTTTGTCCACCTTCATCTCGACCATGTTCAATATCTGTTAATGATTTGTTGCATATTTTGATTCCATAGCCATTGACAAGAATAGTCCGTACACCCTGATCCATAATCCATGATTTGGACAGTGAGTAGTATGCACCTTCCACAAACAAGCCATCTGTCACATCCACTACATACCTACTGCCTCCAGGCACCTGAAGTCTCAACTGTAAATCTCCATTCCTGATGGCATTATCTGCTGCTTATCCAGCGAAATGGCAAATTTCCTGCTATTCTCACTTGGCATACTCCATGTAGCATTCAAACATTTGCTGATCTCCATAAATTAGAGTAGTGGTGGCACAACCCAAGTACCAGCTCTCCTGTGATGGGCTCTCTCCATTCATAACTGTCATTCTATAATTATCAATTGAAATTGTAATTGTCGCTGGCACACTCTCTATGAGTGCTGTGCACTCTGCCACTCCAGTACTTGGACAATACTGTGCAATGTGCCCCACCTTATGTCAGCTGTAGCACTTCTGAAAATCTCATCAATTGGCATGGTGACTTAAATGCTTCTCATGTTCCAAACTACTACCAATGCCCTCACAGCCACTGTAATGAGTCTTCTGGGACTGTCGAATCTGCTTTCAATTCCACTTCTTGCTCTGTATCCAGAACTGTAAGAACATCACAGTAACCTCTAACTTGTGGTCATTCAGCAATTGTACTTCATAGCATGTTATGGTGGTCACAACCTTGTTTGGTTTGTTGGGCATCGTGTTGGTCTTGTAGTACATCAGCTGCGTGATTCACCTCCCATCATCATCCTTAGGTAAACCCTACATCAGGTAGTAGCTGTGCTCACTATTTGGCATCAGATTGCTTGAACTCTCCGCACAGAGGTTGAAGTTGCTCACATACCCCTGGATCTTCAATTCGTATTCCTGCACATTCTTGCAATCCCTCAACTTCACAGCTTACATTGTATCTTGCGCAGCCCAAATACTAGGCTTCACCATTGACTTGTAGTCTGCCTTCAGCTGATTCCACAGCTCTATTGCATCTTTCTGGATACAATGCTGCTGCTACTAAGACCTGTCCAGTAGTGTTAGCAACAGTTCCATATTTGGAACCGGCCAGTTTTATAGGTCTGCGTGGCAACGGCCTTACCACATCAAAAATCGACAATTTTTAAGCAAACTGCCCAATTAAGTCCACCAATATTGATCAGAGAATTTACAACTTGGTAAGTAAATTATGCAGCTTTGCATGGCGCATCTTTTGGTGGTGTCAGATATTTGATATCTTCAAAACTCGGCAAGCGATGGTGCAAAAACATGGTTTTTGGGGGAAAAATCACTGTATTTTCAAAGCAGCTTGCTGAGTGTTGAAGATATTGAAAATCGGAGACCACGGAATGATGCACCATGCAAAGCTGCATAATTCACGTACCAAGCTCTACATTCTCTGATCAATATTGGTGGACTTGATGAAGGGAATGATTTGGCAAAAACCCGAATCGGACTGGCCGGTACTGGGTTTTCTTCGACCCACTATAGTAGAAATGGTCCCAAAATGGATCCGTTGCTAACACTACTCTCCAGTGTGAAAAGAATTGTTGACCATGCAATTATATACTTTGGCTTTAATGCTTACAACTTGGTCACAACCTCTGTGTTTTTCGCATCTGGCACTTACTTTGTACTGTTGACCATGCTGAGAACCTGCTTCTGTTTCAAGAGTATGTCAATGTCCAACCTCCTTCTCTTGAAGCCCATACTATCAAACATCTTAATTGAGATGGCCCTTAATTCAGCTATCGTTTCATCCATTGAAATGTCAAGTATATCTGTACTACTCCAACACCATGTTAATCAGACCACAATTCAAAATCATAATCTGAGTCCAGTTCAACAACTCAGCCAAGTGTCTGTGCCTATGAGTTGTTGTACCTCGACTGCTGTGCTGACTCTCTCTACTTACCTAACCTGACTCACTCTCTAGGTCTAATTGTCACGTATACAAGAATAAATGTGCACGGGGCTTCACTGTGCCCAACTGTTAACCAATTTACATAATAATCGTACTCTAATCCATCCACAGAAATCTATTGTAATCAGGCAGTAGATTCTGCCTGAACATTAGAATTGGAGGTGAACTCTCCCCATAACCTAATTGTGAACCATTCATGCAGAATCTAGAGCTACAATTGTCAGTATGATGACTATAATCCACAGCAATATCTCATTTCAGGGAAGATGATGTTCTGACTATGATATTAACTGACTTTATGATATCAACCACCATATCCTAACCACCACCACCCATTATTTTATCCACTCCACCTGACTTACACCTTCCAGTTCTTAGCTCCTGCAATTCAGAATGTCTCTAAATTAAATTTGCAAAACATACACTACAGTGTATAGTCACGTACAATTGGAAATGTCTTACCGCTTTGAAATATAGTGGGAAGGATAGAGTCAGGTAGATTGGGAGTGTACCATCAATGGAAATTGGATATATACTTGAGAATATTTCCAGGAGGGTCTTTCAGAGTGACTAGAAAGTATACTTTGCCATATCCTACAAGGTATAGTTAGTAGCATACTCAGGGCTGACTTTTAACCAAACATCCAGGAGTATATGGGAATGTACTGGGAGATTTCCAAAGGAGTATACTGGAAGGTGTGCTTGAGAGTATCTTGAGAGCTTACTGAAGAGATTATAGTCAAGTGTGCTGGAAGAATACTGTGTAGTTCAATTGAAAGTAACTATGGGATCATATACCAAAGTATTCTTAGACACATAATGAGAGGTATACTTGGAAGTATACTTGAAGGTGTACTTTGAAGCATATTTGTACTTGTTACCATTATGAGAACTTGCCCTGGAATGTACATCAAGTGGGGTGAGAGTATGCAATTGTGGGTGATTAGGAGTATACACTAAGATCTATTTATCAGTATAATTTCAAGTTTATTGAAATGCAGTATGATATATAGTATCAAGTATACATAATTACAAATATATCATACTAATTTAGCTATTGCAACAGTATAAAGAAACGTATTGGGCAATATATCACATACACTGTTAGTTACAATTTCAAAAACTGTGTCTGTATAAGCTGTGTATTATACATAGTTATTTTTCTATGTAATCCATTGTAATATATCCAAGTTTATATCAATTGGCTGCTATTATATCATAAATAATTCAATATTATTACTAGCAAGTTGAAGCTATAATAGGTAATAATGTAGAGTAGGTAAATATCAGTCAGCTATATAAACTCTTACTCTAATTTGCAACTTCCCCAAATATTATACAATTAACTTGATTTTTGATTAACAAATAACCTTTAGAGTTTGCTGTCACACTTCAGTCTGTGATCATCACTCAATCAACAAGAAGTTGTGTAATTTTCTGTTGGTCACTATTATAAAAACAATCTTAATATTTTTGTAGAGCAAATGCAATATATCCCTATTACTACCCATAATATATATATGACAGTAGTTGATATGGAGAAATTCCATCTTATTTTCATCATGTAATTTGTGCAAAGTATTTGTGAATGGTCTAAGTATGACAATCTATTAATGAAAAATATCAATATTATAACTTTTACAAACTTAGGTATATTTAATCAGCCAATATATCTACAAATTCAAAAGTATACCTTTGCATAAAGTTTGTACCAGAAATAATTATGGGTAACACCTGCTGGTAAGTTAAGTATACTGCAGTGCATTAAAACATACACTAAACTGTTGAACTGATTGCTACACTTACTGTCAGTAAATACTTGAAATCAAATTTTGTGCATGTGTACTATATTTTTGCATTTGGCTTCACTCTTGACTCACTGAGCTGATATGAAGTACATGACTGAGCTATTGAAATATTCATGCAGGTGTATTGGCCTGGCTCTAGAACACTTTAGAGAAGTCAAATACGGTGTAGAAACTTACTTAGCTTTTACAAAGGGCAAAAAGTTATTTGCCTGCATACTATCTATCATGGCTTCCCCTACTCATATCCTAGATAGACCCTAATTACTTCATTTACTCGAAATTAATCAGCTTTATTCTTAGCTCACACAGACAGTATGTATTTTTGTGTTATTTCAAGTATTCACATTTATTTGTTCAAAACATTTTATTATATTACCTATGTGCACCAAAGCTGACACAAAAGCCAACATAAGAGCAAGTCACTTGACCATTCATGTGACTTTCCTTGAGCGTATCCGATGTTTGGTTTCCGGCAGTGGTGACTTCTTTGCATCGTTATCATTTGAGTAGTGGGAAAGGCAGAAACCAAAATTAAAATTAGTTCCAGTGGGATATACAAGTGAATATTTCGCTTATCTTTGGGATTCAGTTCAGTTGGATAAGTGATTAATGCTTTTTTATTGGTTATAAAGTGTACTTTTTTCTGTTGTTGCTAAAGCTGACTAAAGGCTGCTGGGGCTCGGCGATGGCCGTCGACAATTCTATCGTACCCACACTAACGCGTGCACACTATTTGTGTTTCTATTCAATTATAAATACAGTTCCCAACTCCTGATAAGCATGCACCCCATTTGACGGTGGTGCAACTCAATCATTATAGTTGGATTGTCTAGCACCGTCCTTGTTGACCTGCGGTCTACTGGCAGCCGTAAGCAACTCCTCCTCTTGTGACTTGCCATTGGGATCGAACACTGGCCGTTCGCCATGAGGCGTGACACGGATTGCGTGACGGCGATGAGGAGTAAATCCATAAGTAGCAGTGTGATTCTAATAAAGACAGTCAGACTTTGGGACTAATGGAGTAAGTATATCGTGAACTTACACAAGACCTATTATCCCAGAATACAACCATACCCTTCGACCATTGATACCTCGCGTGAATCTCCTGGGTCGCGATAATAACGTGGTCAAGATATGCCATAATAGCATCGCTCTCCATCTTAGGAATCCCTTTGATAGCCTTGACAAAGCCAGGGCTATAAAACAGCGATTTCCATCCTGTTACAGGGTTTACTCTGATCAGGGGGTGCTCTGTAATTACAGGTTCTCTCCGAATGGGACGTCCAAGTGCACGGGATCCTTCGGCTTGCTCCTCTGCAGAATGAAGAGCAGTGAGACATTCGAGATATTTCTGCATACCAGAGGAGAGAAGATCATAGGCAGCGTATTGAGACGACCAAAGTGTATCACCTCCAGCTCCCCTAGGCGGACCGGTCAGGAGTTTCAGCGAAGTGTAAGATGGCGGTTGGAGTTCGTATGTCACCTGCCAGGAAATTAGATCCGGGATGTCGCATATCACTCATCACCACTTACGTCTGCATGCCACAGGTGAGCCGGAGCAAATAGTGCGCGCTGGTCAGCACTATCACCGTCGGTCCATATAACATGGACCTCCTCAAGACCTGGCTGTTTTGGAACCGCGGTTGTAGCGTGCTTGTGCAAAACCCCGAAATACCTCCCCAACTGAAGTTGGTCTTCTACAGTGAAGTCTTCCTGCTCGCGGAAGACAACAACACCGCGGTATGCAATTAGTCTGGCAAGGTCGTTCTTTTGTGCACCCGTCAAATTCTTGAGAGAGAGGCCATGAATTTCTGTACCGATCTTGGGGTGGTAGTCGAAGCAGTCAGTCGCCACTGCGAGGAGGTTCTGGTATTCTGGGTCACCGAGCAGGCCCTTATCCTCATAGGGCACCTCTGTAAGAGGAGGCCAGCAGATGGCAGGGTAACTTTGCTTCAAGTACTCATACTGATATTCCTCTGGAGAGGGTTCGATATTTGAGTATCCTGGTGTAAATCGAGGTTTTGGCGCAGGTGTTTGCGACCATTTGCAGAGGATGCGGTCCTGCTTAATGGGAGATATTAACCGAGGGACAATAGAGGGAGCCATGACCAGTAGGGTGCCTGGACTGTACAATACTTCTAGGGGGTTGTCGAGGCTCCAGCAGCGGGAGACGGCATTTTTATAAAGGCTGAAGCTTAGGCTTACCTATGTCATGGATCACATGGGCAATGGCGCATTAGAGTGGTTTAAGTTAGTGGGAGCGCTAAATAAACATGGTATATCCCAAAGCAATAGTACAATTTACTCTGAAAACAAATTTTGATCTAGCTACATTTTGATTAAAATAACACAATACCCTAAGGTTACATTATACACCAATGTTATTGTGTCTTGTTATCCAAAATGCATTCTAGCAAACTATATCTTGGAGTAGATGCTAGTTATCTATCCAAGTTTTGAATTATCTTTAAGATATAGTAATTTAAATGGAAAAATTAAGTATGGTAGAATTGGTAATTGACAAGCAATTGGAAATAAAAAACATACAGTGGTATTTTTTAGCATTTTTTATAAAATGACGAAGTGTAGAGATTATTATATCTTAAATAATTGAGTTAGTAAAACAAGCTAGTAAAATATTCAATACTAAATAGCTACTTACTTTATAGTTATATCACCATTATGTTCATATTTGTACCAATTAATATATTATTTATTTTTCCTGGCAAATACAAGTTTTCACAATATATTTATAATGTACATTTGTGATAAATATATTTACTTCTATGATGTCAATCAGTATACTGTATCATAATATTAAAACTGCTAATGCTATTAATATTCAAGAGTTTACTAGCAATTATTTAGTATTTTGTAATCTGGTCAAAGAGTTGATTTATTTATACATTAACTCCAAAGTATCTATAGTATTATTATACAAACTATCTGTATACATAAATATGCTAACTAAAATGTTGCGACTGACTTATAATTGCTGCCATATACATTCTACAGTGGTATATTCCAATGATTATGAATCAATGAAATCTGATTTGATAACCACAATCCTTAGTGTCAAGAATCAGTACCTTTACACACTGCAACCATATACTGCAATTGATAATAGATAGTAGAATACATAATCAGCAGTATAAAACATTTACAGGCTGTTTAATATTCTATAAAGATTGAAAGTGATGTAGAATGACTTGCAGATATTGATTATGCAATTTTAATCGAATCATCTAAACTTTATTGTTGTTTGAGATAATATTTGAATTGTATTACTACTGCTTAGAAAAAGATCAAATATACTGATCATAATAATATAGACTAGAAAAGTGGTAGGAAATGAAAAATTTGGTCCTGAGAGAGGTTTGGTTGAATTAGCAGTTACAGTATAGAGGAATGATATTTAAGATTCATTTATATCACAGCAAACACATAGAAGATATGCAAATTGTATTTTGTATGATATCCCCTGGATTGCATCTGATTAACAGACTGAACAATGTACCAGTAGAATAATCACCCATCACTTTCGAAATTAATGAAGATATTCGGATTATTGTACAGCTCTATCTTAGCTTCCAGCCATAAAGCCAATTTCCTAACCACTTCCGGTCATTCAAATTGAAGAATTGTTGTCACTTGCAAAAAACTTTCTAAAGGTGTAAAGATGAAGCTTTGCAATAATTGACTCAGTTGATTTGGCACTGGTCAATCATATAACATATAAGATGTAACTTGATCTGAACCCACACAGCATCAGCAACAACCCTAGTTTCCGTCTGAAACACCCGGGTGTTCCGGATGACTCTGACGGCTCTGGGGGAACCTCGTACCCTCTGACGGAGAATCAGACGCGACCCGTCGCCCAAGCGACGGGTCGCGTTCCATACCTCCCTTGCGGCGGCTATTATACCATGCCTCTTATTCTTGCGAGGCGTCGCGTTGTATATTATGCTCGCCGCTCCGGCGTCAGGCTTCCTTTACTTTGCGTCCGGAATGTGGTGACGTATACGCACCATCGGAACGACACGTATGTTACACTCTTCGCAGGGGTTGCAGTTATGCAGTAGCCATTTACAC
>Ga0307515_10000209_pt1 | contig 143970 bp, 129 predicted proteins | sample 17_EM_MG_FD_194513 | JGI IMG/M metagenome (GOLD analysis project Ga0307515, IMG submission 194513) | Populus trichocarpa ectomycorrhiza microbial communities from riparian zone in the Pacific Northwest, United States - 17_EM | ecosystem: Host-associated > Plants > Roots > Unclassified... | reverse complement strand
ATTTATCTGCTAGGACGGGACGGACGGATTTAGTGCCGTCCCGTCCGTCCTGGCGAGATCTCAGACGGCACTACCGTCCCCGGCCGTCGGACGGGACGGTTGAGAACACTGGCCCCAGTACGAACCACTTCCGCTCCGAACACCAACTTGAAACTGAGAATTGCCGAGAATGATATATATACCGCCTTAATGTGTCCAATATCTCAAACCTACCAACCTTCCCTCAGATCAATACATTCTTTCTACCCCAGAAATTCTACTAGACACCGGATGTACCACTAAGTTGTAATTTGCAAAGAGTCAAAAGTAATTTGGCCTAGCGATATTCTAACCTTTAGGAGCACCTTCGGAATCGATGGCAATTTCACTCCAAGTTAACTGTCCGCGGTATATTTACCTTATGGGACTTCCACCAGATTCCATTGCTGGAAATGGCACTTCATGAGCGTACGAATGGCTCTTATAACGGTCGCATTTGGAGAACAAGATACCCTTGCATACGAACACATTGGAACAAAACACTGCGTACTCTACACCGACCTCTGAGAGGTTCGTATAGTTTGTCTTGAACTACTTGATCCTAGTCGCAAATCCAATGTTTTTGGGTTATAAAAGGGATCAAGTGATGCATGAGTACAAGCCCGAGTGCACTGAAGAAGGCGCCATTAAACTATCTCTCCGACACGCCATCCCGAGAACACGATAGAGAAGAAGGGGTCCACGTAAAATGGAGATATACGCAAGAGTAAGACGGTCCTCAGGCTTTCCAAAAAGCGGACCGAAGAGGCTAAGAGGTAGTCGGAGGGAAAGGAGGCAGCGAAGCTGGATAAGACTATCAAGGAGTTTAAAGAGAGAGAGGGCAGTATAGGAAATGAAGGAGCTGGAGAAGATGACGTTACCGGAAGAAACGCCTCGCAAGGGAGATGCAGAAAAGGGACAGAGGCCGAATACAGAAGAGGCACTACGTGGTGAGTTAGGCCTCCGTTCTTTGCGATGGCATAGTCACTGATGATTTTATAGGGTAGGGAGGGGAGTTGTTTTGTGTTTGTAGGAGTGATTAATTAAGAGGCCGTTAAGGAACGAGGAAAAGGAGAATATCTGGTTCGAGCATAGAGAATAGGCCATTACTCTTCATCTTCGAATTCGCGATCTTTCTTCATAGGTGGGCTCGAGTCCTATCACTCTCAGTCTTGAAGTCACAAGATCTATTGGGCGGCGAGACGATTCGAGCGCAAACTCGTCAAACCTCTTCACGTCACGTGTGCAATACCATCTCTGTGAACACCCTAGCCACGCTTATTTTTAATGTTTTTGAGGAACAGAGAAAAAGATGTCAAAATAATAGCGCTAGAACACGGCATAGAGCTCATGAACCGTTTCCAAAGGGTGGAGGGTGCTTCGTTAAGTAGCTTAGAATATGATTCATAATAAATTTACATAGGGAATACGAAGAGAATTAGGGATATGTGTGCGTACTGTCTCGCAGAGAGCAATTACGGCCATGACGGTATAGAAGCATGGTGTCTTAACAGGGAGATAGCCGCACAGAACGTTAATGGATCCGATGTTCTTTCGTGGAGCTTACCACTTCTCACCGTGGGGTGGGGAATATTGCTGAAAGGAATTTCTGTAGTCCTATTTCTGCTGCTGCTCTGCTGCCTCTATTCTTTGGAGCCCAGAGAAACAATCATCCGTATGCCGTATCACTTGGGAGCGACGTCGAGTCGGGACTTGTTCCGTGGTGATAAGACCATTCGCTAACTTGTGATATCAAATAAAGCCTTTACACTCATGATTCCTGTCCCGACGGGTGACTATAAGTACTCGTCGGATTTTCAAGTCTCCTAGCACCCCTATTAATGATTATATGACTTTGATATTGTACCTTGTTGGACAATCATCAAACTTTTGATGTGCTGCCCAGGGCGCATATGATGACGTGGCCGGAGACTTGAGAATCCGACGAGTACTACTGAGAATCATGTAGGGTTAATTATGGGCTTTCGGCTTTGAAGTGATGTGCTCTGAGCTGTCACGGCCGTTAGCATACAGTTCACATTCATTGGGGGTCCAACTAACATCATCCACCAGGGCCGCTAATATCGACGACGTTTACTTAAGTCGGTTAGGCTGATTGGGTTTAGGTAGGAGGATGAAGGAGTGTTCTTGGAAGGAATAGTACGGGTGAAACGCATACGCTCCGACTTTCGGCGCTCGGCAAAGATTGAAGGTTAGTGTGGAAGATAAGCGGAGCTTCAAGGTTTTTGCCGCTGGGATACGAGGGTAAGAGTTGTATGACGTCTTAAGAAGTAAGGTGCTTGTCCTGTCCCGAGCGGCCAGTAGTGGTAGTAGTAGCAGTGGTTAAGTATGTTGGGAAGGGCTGTTGGTGGTAACAGTAATGGCAGTGGTAGTAGTGGTAGTCACTTGAGTTAAGCCTTGGAGCGAGTCCCATTCAAAACAAGCTAGTGACAGCTTTACAATCCCTTTAATTCGAAAACTCCCACTAAATCCAACCACTGGCACCTTCACACACCACACCTTCAAAAAACACGGCGAAACGATGTCGACAGTAAAGGTACTAAATTGCTTTCAGGAGCAGCCGCTGACACCGAGATCCACGGTGAAGAGACGAAGCCAGCAGGAGGTATGTCAAGCCCAACTTACCGTCCACAGCCCCAGAAATTCTAAATTGCTTTCAAATCAGCAGTCGTTGGTACCGAGATTCCGTCTAGAGAGAAGATGCCAGCAGAAGCTATATCGAGCCTCCAGCTATCTACAGCCCCAGTAATTTTTAAGTTGTTCTAAGATGCTGCTTTCTGCTACCACTATACAACTAGCCTCTGTGTACCTTGAAGGATTCATTTTCGGACCCACCTTTCTATACCGCAAATGCATTCAGAAGATTGTTATCAAGCACGGTGTTCCTGGGCGGTCCGGCCGGCCTACGTATCTTTAAAGCCTGCATATATCTTCACAGCCTGTAGAAGCCTAGGCCGGCCTACAGATATATGGCGGTTGACATACGTATATCTTTGAGGCCTGTAGAAGCCTGCATATATCTTCAAGGCTTGCATAAAACTTGGCGGTCAGCAGCCTACCTGGCGGCCGGCCGCTTCAATTTGCAGGCCTGCACTAGCGATGATCAGGCCTAGCTTCATGCAAGCTGGCCGGGTCTAGCCGCTTAGGAACAACGATCAAAGCATCTGACTACAATGGAATAATATGTATTGAAGACCCTGATGAGAGCATTCTTGAACTTGATGGAATGACTACCAGTCCCGGCTCATAGCCAACTAGCATCTATTATACAAAGTTAAGCTTCCAAACAGCCGAGAGCGTCTGCCTAGTTATAAAGAAAGAGTTTAAAAGCCACTACCTAAGAAACGCCAAAGAGGTTGAAAACCCCAGACGAACAGACGACAACGCAGAGCCCGAAAAAAACAAAAGCTTGCGGATGTCTTCAACAAGCAGAGAGAAAATGCAAGCATCATAAAATCCGTTGGGTATTCCTATGTTTGAACTCGGCAGACGTGGCGTTCTTCACGGATGATCAGTCAAATGTTGGACATACTCTTTATCTTCCTCGTTCTGATATTAAGCATCGTCTGCTGATATTACCTTTTCAAACTGTGTTACTGCTATTTAGAATGAGTGGAAGAATTGAAACGGTATTGGAGTCTAGCGGTCCGGATCCTACGATTGCTAGGCCGTGGGTTGAAGGATCTGAAGTTTGTCACTTCCTAGAAATCCAACATAAACATCAGGCTGACTTAGCTGAATATAGTACGAAGATTGAAAAACCTCCTGTATGTGAAGAATGTTTTTCTCAAAATAACACGCGTTCCGGCTTCGATCTTCTCTTTTGAATTCTACCTCTGAGCTCTCCCTTTGAGCTCTCCAGTCGAACTTTCCCTTCGAGCTCTTCTATCGAGATTATCCTTGGAGTTCTGCCGATCTCCTGCTTCGGTCTTCTCCTTCGAACTTTTCCTCCAAGCACTTCCTTCACGCTCCTTCTTCGAGCTCCTTCGAGCTTTTTGAGCTCTCCGGAATGTACGTTCAAACGCAAGCCTGAAAAAGAAGGTAGAAAGAAATGGAAAGAGATGGAAAGAAAAAACTTGAACACGTCAACAGCAAATAGAATGAAGCAGATAAAAGGAGAGCAACAGCAGCAACACCAAAGTTTGTTTGGCATTTTCTTATGTAACTACTATCCGGTGTGTATTGTCTCACGGAGTACAATGCGGCTACGAGGATATAGAAGAGAATATCGTATCGATAGGGAGATAGCTGTACGGAATTGTTGATGGATCTGATGGTCGTTGTGAGGCTTACTGCTTCTCACGCGAGGCGAAGAGTATTGCTGAACACAGATGTTTCTGTACTCTAGTTCTACTTTTGCTACTACTTCCGCTGTTGCCATTCGCTGGTGCCCCAGTCTCAAGTCACGTCAGGAAGGAAGGAAACTGTATCAATGACTCTTACCGCCGGTTAGAGCCAGAGGTTTGTCGAGAAGCTCAAGGTACGACCGAATAGGCTGCGTATACATATGTCAGCGATAGAAAATACGCTATCCTTTGGGCAGCAGCAATGCCACTTGGAGACAACAATCCTATCCGTTCTAATCCAAAGGTCAACGGAGAAACGGAGAAACAAAGACGCCAAGAATTAGGTAAAAACAGAGGCCCGAATTGTGGCTATATATGCAAGACGACAAAGCGAAGTGAAACTATCCAGCGCATGCCGTATCACTCGGGGGCGTATCGTGTGTGGGTGTTGCACAAAGAAACTGCTGTTTGTATACACGTGACTGCTACAGTCATTCATATCTTCTTACACGAGAGCCAAGATTAGCTCTCTACACAATGCAATCTTCATCTCAAAGTAACAGTGGGGGCTCATTATGCGCCGCCGACTCGTGATATCAAACAAAGCTTCATACCCATGATCTCCGGGGCTGCACCGGCGCTGTGACCGTAGATATAATTCTAGCCACTATACTACAGAGGATCATATAATGTCACTCTTGACACTCTTGTCTCTTTTTTTGAGAGCTATACTTCAATCATCCGCTTGCGTTGCAATCTAACGGTTCTCGATTCTTCTGCGACTCAACCATGACACTTGAACCCACACTCCCGCAAGTACTAACAGCTCACCCGAGCGATACGTGGACACATCCAATATCAGCAAGCCGACAGAATCTTCTGCGACACAATCATGCAACATGAACTCCCTCGCGTACTAACGATACAGCTCACCCGAGCGCGCATCGACCTCAACTATAATGCAATCTTCATACAATTGACAGTTCTTATCAGCCCTACCACAGCTTGTGCCCAGTAGCAGATACCTTAACTACTACCGGTATGGCAATCCATAACTATAGGTACGGCAACCCATTGCTAGAGAAAGTTCAAAGCCGACGCTCAACTCGGTGTTTAGCATAATCAGTCAGTGCGTGCACTTAATGCATTCTGCAGCAGTGTAAAGCTACATGGATGCGCCGCCGCCACTGACGATGTGTCAAGGCATTCAAAGACCTCGCATTAGAGTAGAATCGGAGTCGAGGATCATCTTTTGCGTCCCAGAAAGGCCCCGTGTGCATCAAGAAAAGAGGTCGGCATTGTCGGAGAGAGACGAGGCGTTCCGCTTCTTCGGTCCGACGCCTGGCATTATCGCTGATTGCCGAAGAAGTTGCTCGCCCGCCATGAGTAGGAGCGCCTTCAAGGTTAAACTGAACGTGGTGGCTTCAACAGAACTCTTACTCCATCTTTACGATAACTACACATATAACTGAACTTTTTGTCTATCACCGAAGCATTATTTTAACAGAAGCCGCCGAAAACAAGGAGAGGTCGATCGACACTTATAACACTTCTCTTGATGACAGCAGAAGGTGTGTCAAGACTCAAACTTACAATCTACAGCTTTAGAGATCCTGACTTGTTTATTGGAGTATTCGTTGGTATGAGATCCGAGATAGCGAAAGGATGTCAGCAGCACAAGGCATGTCGACTCCAGTTTACCATCTACATACCCAGCAGTTCCAAGTTGCTTTCGAACCAGGAGCAGTCGCTAGCACCAAGATTAGAGATGAGGAGGGGATACCTGTGGAAGGTAAGTCAGGACACCAATTCATCATCTACTGCATCAGGGGTTCTAAATGGTCCTCAGAAACATCCGTTGATACCGTAATCCCAGATGGCGAGAAGATGCCAGCAGCAGAAAGTATGTCGACTTCCAGTGTACCATCTACATCCCTAACAATTCTAAGTTGCTTCGAATCAGGAGCAGCCGTTGGTACCGAGATCAAAGTTGGAGAAAGAATTTCAGTAGCGGAAGGTATTTCAGCCTCAGCTTCTCGTTATAAACCTCGCAATTCTAAGCTGCTCCCAGGAACGTCACAATGTCTTCCAACTTTCCGCTTCGATATAGCACTTACTGCTACTCCTTTGCGGCAGTTCTTCGCCTCAATTTAACGCCTTTCTACCGCAAATATATCCAAAAGAATTCGAGAGCTAACTACTACTTAAATATCAAAGAAGTCGGCAACGCAAAACGTGTGCACAAAAGTGCAGAGCATGCGAAGATGCACAAAAGCGCAGAGCATGCGAAGAAAATGGGTCTTAAATGCAAAAGACAGAAGGAAAACACAACTATATCAAAGTACATTGGGCTTTCCTATGTTCAACTCAACAAACGCGACCTTTTACACCGATCGCCAAAACTCCCGAACAAACTCTGCCCCTCGCCAGTTCTGATACCAAGGCGAGTTTGTATCATCATCATCATCTGTTAACTCTACCTTTTCAGGCGGTTTGGAGTGGAAAACTTAACGGGTCTTGGAGTCGACTGGTCCGACGACTTCTAGGCCGCGAGTTCAAGGAGCTGAGGTCTGTCGCCTCCTAAGGAATCTAACATGAACATTAAATGACCTTTATTGAATACAGTACGAAGATGAAGACCTTCCTGAATGTAAAGAAAGAGGTGAAATGTTTTCTCGGAATAAACCCCGATAAGTCCAAATATCACGACCACCATTCCTCAAGCTCTCCCGAGCTCCTCTTTGAAGTTTCTTCAAGCTTCCTCATACAATTGAGGGCGAGGAGGAGTGAGAAATGAGTAGGGACGTATCTGTGGATGCGGATCGCTTGTGCCGTATGTTCTTCATGTTTAATGATGGTGTTGGGTGCGGTGACGTTATTACTAGGTGGGGGTTTATAGCATTTTCTAGCGGTAGTCGGCCGGATGGGCGATGTTGACTACGCTTCCGTGGCTTGCGTGTTTGAACTTGTGGATATTTGCGGGTTTATACGTACGGGTTCTCGTCTCGTCTGTCCGAGTTCCTTCTTCGAGTCAAAGATTCCGACGAGAGCATTCGGGAAATCAATAGTATGGTTACCAGTCCTGGTTCGTGGCTAACTGGTCACGATTCTCAGACTTGAGCTTCCAAACTGCTGAGGGTATTTTCTAGAGATGAACTCCTTCTAGCTCCTCCTTCGAGCCTTTCTAGGCTTCTTTGTGTGCGATCCTCCTTTAAGCTCCATCGAGTTTCTTTTTGAAAGACCCAAAAGACTCCCTGGCACCGTAGATCTTCCCCGCCACCGTCGGTCAGCTGAAGTTCTACTTTACTGGTTCAATCGCCTTGAACATTAAGAAGTTCTTCAGCCTCCTCTGCGACGCTGGCCACAGTCGCCTTCGGGACTTCATACTCTTTAGAACCGCACATCAAAGATCTTGATCCGTTAGAAAGCCATTGACGTTCGAGGAATTCAAACGTAACCTCTCTTCAAGATTCTTCGAGCTCTTCCTTTGAGTTCCATCTTCAAGCTTATCCAAGGCTCGTTGAACTCTTCCTTCAAATTCCTCTTCCGAGCATCACCTAGCGTGTAGCTTTCACAAACTTGCATGCTGACTTTCTTGTAATAAGGACTCAATGAGAAATCTTCAGCCATTGGAAGGGATTTGGGCAGTGAGCGGAACATCTGATTAGAACAGTGGTCGAGGAGTATACAGTACAGGCGCAATTTCATGAGCTTACACAATTTAATGCCCTAGGCTACAGTAAGCTGTCAAAAAATCTAGGATAAGCTCAATAAAATGGGGTAAAGCAATTCCCGAGAGATGTTCTGTGTAACGAAGCGCATCTTTACTCTATCAACATTCCCAATCAAAAAAAAACACAATCTCATCCAAAGAAACACCAAACCCCAAGCCATGATACCGGCAATAGCAATTCCATTTAATCCATTTCCACATCCTACTTCCTAACTCCCGCTCCCGTCGTTGCACCCTGCTGCTCCCTCATCTGCGCTCTCGCCATCCGACTACCACCCAGCTTCGGTCCCTTGGGACGCTTCTTATCCTCCTTCTTACTCGCCTTCACCTTCGGATCTGCGCCCCTCCTCCGCCTCTTCGACAAGATAGCGTCTAAAAACTCCTTCCTAAACTTCTCCGCAATCTTGTCATCCGCAGCACCTTGCTCATCCATATCCTCCTCCATATCGACATCCTCAGGGTACAGATCCAGCCTGGTCTCCTTCAGCACCTCCTCCACGAGCCGATCACGCTCAATATCCTGGCTATTTCTGCGTCGTCGGTTACGCCTGTGCTTATCATCTGCCGCTGCTGCCTGTGGCTCAATATTGCCCGACAGCGCCTGCGCAGTAAGCACAATATTCCGTTGTTTCGCCTCCTCCCCCAAATCGACTTCATGGAGCTTTCCGAGGGTAGCTCCGCGAGCTTCGGGGCGTGTAGGCGCCCAGTAGGAGCTTTTTCCCTCTGTAGAAGCTTCTAGCGCAGACGCAGTGGTGGGGGGAGAGGAGGAAGTAGTACACGGCACTTCCCCGCGGCGCTTCGACATCTCGGATTCCACGTATGCCATCATATGTTTATCGACGTCTGCGATCTGCCCGGTTTGGTGGGTGAAACGGTTTACGACGGCGAGGGCTTCTGCTTCTGCGGCAGCGGCGCGCTCTTCGGCGGTTGTGGAGATGGTTGTGGGGGAGGCGGTGGAGGAGGAGGCGGTGGGTTTCGGTGTGGAGACTTCGAGGCCGAAGCGGCGTTGTGGACGGCGCGGGCGGAGGATGGTTGTAGCGGCTGGTTCGGGGGTGTCGGTGGTGGGTGTAGATTGGGGGGAGGACGGAGGGGAGTCGGAGCGCCGGCGGCGGAATTGTTGCACTTTGCGTCGGCGGGAAAGGATAAATGTTGCGGGGAGCTCGGTGGTTGTTGACATCGCGCGTGTGGAGTTTGTGGATCGGTAGTTGTTGAGTGTTGGAGGAAGTGAGGTCGAGGTCGAATGTTGGAGGTGGCGGCTTTATCGTTTAAGGCGTGGCTTGGCCTCATCGGACGAAGATAAAGTTCTTACTAGCAGCGCTCTTGACATTTTCTTTTTCAACCCTCAGTGCGACCCATTTCACACTGTATAGACCAAATCCACTTAAAAAGAAGAGTAAGAGCGATTGCCACAGGTTTCGAATCTCAAGCCCGAGGCCTGGTGTTTATAGCACCTTTTGAGTATTACAGGTTTCAGCCGGCATCTGAAGTTTCTAGCACCATACTCAGCCAGATAAGTAAAAAGATTGTTACCTATTGAATCTATAGTCTTAAACGTGACTATGGAGATTTCATGAGTGATGAACAATAGGAGATGAGCTCTCGTCTGCCGGCAACTTTGTAGCCTAGGCCGTGGATCGTCGACCAAAAGCTCGGTACGAACTCGAGAGAGGCACCCAAGTCGTATATCCTCCAGTCTAGACCTAATTCCGAATGGATTCCTTGCCGAGTAGAAGAAGAGCACTCTGATGGGACTGAGTTTAGCAAGTAGAATATGGGAAATACGAAATTCGTCACTCGCCTACAGGACCAGCCACATACATGGGTAGTCAGGCTTTTTCTAGAGTCTCAGACCACTACAGGAGCTCAAGGAGGCATTAAACAGAGAAAAATAGCCCTTGATAGTTGTGAATCGTGGTCGTCTTATATCTAGATTTAGGAAAGTGGAAATTGTACTGTGTCTACGTATACTTAGACTATAGGATCTATCAGTCTATGCTAGGGCGATGAAAAATGCCACATGACTATCGCTTAGCTACTTTTATGCCTGCGGTTGTGGAAGAGTGGGTCGTTGTTGCAAAGAGGTGACACTTGATGTCCAGCATCCATAGACTTTGAAGCTGTATTTATTCCTGATCCTGATATCTTTAGAGGTTCCGAGTCAATTGCTATCTTGGAAATGACAGGTTTTCAGCGTGGAGAGCTAAGAAAACCATTATTGCGGGGAGATAACCACTTGGCTACTCTAGAAGGAACGAGGTATTAAAAGTCTCATTATATGCTACTGAATTAGATTAATAATGCTAGTCAAGCCTGTCAGCAATTTCTGTGTGGTCAATCTCCTCCCCTCATCCCTCTGTTTGCTGTACTCCAAACTTATCTTTCCACATCCGCTTCATATCCCTAATTTCCTCCCTCATCGCCTTCTCCGACGCCTCCAGATCCGTGACCCTCCTCCGTAGCTCCTCAACAGTAGTCTTGTTCTCCATCTCCCTACACTCTGGCACGATCGGCTCCTCCACCTGATTCGCTCGCTCCTCTGCCTCCTTCAACGCCCTATCCCGCATGTTACTCGCCAGAAGCAACGCGTCACGTAGCTGCTCTTCCGGCGTCCCCACCGAAAACCCAAGAAAGAGAGGCATGGGCACATGTCGTCCCTGACCTCTTTCCTCCCGGGGCAGGATCCCCTCCACATCCGGAAACCCATACTGCCGCCAACGTGGCTCGGAGAGGTATACACAAAACGCTTGTGTCACCAGCCTGTTACTCGGCAGATGCAGCGGCTGCGGTATGCCCTTCCGGAATATCTGTTTTAGCTCCTCCCCGCGCGCGAGTAGAAGCCAGGAGTCGTAGAGCGCGCTGCGAAGGAAGTCGTTGCCGTAGCGCTTCAGGGTGGCGCGATCGCCGGCATCGTACCCGAGTCGCTCGGTGGGGTGGATGGCGGTGAGGATTGCGGAGGAGGTGCGGGAGATGATACGCGCGGTGTGAACTATCGCCGCTACGGTGTCCATGGAGTCGGCTTCGGCATCGGAGTGCTGCGCGCGATGGAGAGCGAGAGCGGTGTGGTAAAAGCTACGGGTGGATCCATTGACGAGGGGGTCGTTGCGAAGGACGCTCGGCCAGATCCGCCGTTTGTTGTCTTTGAAGATGGCGTAGAGGTGCTGGGAGGTGCTGGCGAGGGAGACGGCAGAGGCAAAGCCGTGGAGTTCTTGGAAGACTTTGGTGAGGATTTCGACGGGGAGGGAGGTGAGGGTGTGCATGATGGCGAGCGAGTTTCCTGTTCCGGGGATTGGCCAAGGGTGGGCCCACTCAGGTATTTGCATAGCAACGGCCGAGTTCCATAGTCAACTCCACAGCCCCAGGCGAGTACCCTAGCCAGATACAAGTTCTCATTGTCTGTTCGAAGCGTTACATACCCAAGAGTCGGTTACGAAAGAGCTCTACCCGGAGAACTGGCGCGAGAAGGCTCATCCTCAGCGTGCACCACAAGTACCAAAGGACATCCACTGTAAGGTACGCGAGCATTAGGCTATGCGCAGTCGCACTAAGGGCGATGAGATGCCGCCAGAAAATAGCCGGCCTTGGTTCGCGAAGGCCAAAAGGTTTACAGCTACTCCAAGCTATGAGTGCATGGATCTCTACCGCTACCGAAGATATGGCGTTAGACTTTGACAATACTTTACGGCGGCTTGTTTAAGCATTCGCTTCGAAGCTTCCGCCAAGCATAGCTTAACTGGTGACTCTCGCAAACTCCATCATCTGATACACCTCCTGCTTTCAATTTCTTATTATGGTTCGTTTCAGGAGACATGGCGCAGTGGCAGCGCACATCGTTACCAAGCGAGAAGGTCAAGAGTTCGATCCTCTTTGTCTCCGTGTTAGAGAGCGGAACGCATCCCACGTACTGGCCAGGCGTCGGATTCGGATATATATTTCCTGCGTTCCGCATCTGACAGCCTCTTTTACTGAATGGCAGACAAAAGATACGGCGAAGGTTTTGAAGTTAATTTTATGCACCTGGGTATCGCACCATCTGGGTAAAGTTCCGCCACCGATGCCATGTGAAAGTATCAGTGGGGTGTTTGATACGAGGTAGTACCAAAAGATTGGTTTCGAGCATTGGCCAGTCGGCTACCTGTCATCTTATATACCTCCTACTCGAAATCCTAATTCTTACATCCTGTTTAGGAGACATGGCGCAGTGGCAGCGCGTCTCGTAACCACGCGAGAAGGCCAAGAGTTCGATTCTCTTTGTCTCCGTTGTCAGAGCCAAACAGAACTGCGGAGCGCAATTTATATCCCTTCGTGATGGCCAGGCGTTAGGATGCTCTGTGACCAGTTCTGTTTTCTTCTGACAGCCCACTTTTATTGGTTGGACGGGACTCGGCCGACAAAGGGAGCAACAGAATGTGTGCTATGGGGTTTGAACCTTGATGTTTATAACTCCCCTGGCACCAGGCACTTCCAGCAAAGTTACATGTAGGTATTGGTTCTTCTGTATTGGAAAATTTAAACGCTTGTTATGCATTGAAGGCCCGCATCCGCAGAGGTACAAAGAGCCTCCGCGAGGTATATCTGTCGAATCGAGAGCTGGATAAGGCAATTTCTCAAACAAACTATAGAAACCCGTCTTGCAGGGTGGCGGAAGCTTCCAATCTTCAACGTTGGACACCATGAATCTCCGCGAGGGGTTACTCCCCAATAACGACCTCCGCATGAAGCTTTGGATCTACGATCGCCACACAGCTATATAACCCTGCCGAACCAAAGGGCGGCATTCTTCGTGACCAGGGAAATTTATGGCCTCAAGTTCTTCATTTGTAACCATAAGCATCTAGCCATTTGCATCGCTTAAGCTTCTACTGGTCCCTCGGTTTCTGTTGTTGTTTGTAATTATTAATCATATGGGTAATTTGGGCGCCTGCGGTTATGAGGTATATCCTTCTTTACCCAGTTTCTGCGAGGATCTGGAAAATTAAAACACTCTGCATTCAACCTTGGAACCAATGCTTTCCGGGCAGAGCTAGCCGCTTCCTTCTCCACCTCCGCTCTCTCCGCTTTTGCCACCATCAGTTTCATTAATTGAGGAAATCCTGTTGGTTGGTTTGCAAATTTGAAGTGCCGGCCAACTCCCTTCTCTCACCTTCTTAAATTTAAAAGCCGAAATATCATTTTGTGTGGCGTTCTACTCTCACAAAGATCCAATCGGGCTGAGGAAGGAGTACATCAATTGCAGCGTTGAGTGGAGAAAGCCTTATTGTTCTTTTCCCCTGCTGCAACTGTGTTGATAACCGACTAAAATCCCACTTTAAGGTAAAATCATTCGCCGCTGGGTAACTTGGTCATCTATGGGCGTTGAGCATGATGGGTATGGTTTTGCGACAGCTCTGAAACTGAGGTGTACAACCAGTGACAGCTCTTCCCAGGGATATATAGGGCAAGGAATTTGTGTCGCCCGATAGGCAGGCATGTGCATGATCGGGAATGGCAGGAAAAATCGGGAATGGTTAACTTATTCCTATAGAAATTTCTATGAATCGAGCCTCTAACATTTCCAATTACGCCTTCCATACCTAAGTAATTAGCACGGTACAATTCTTCAACTTAGAGTTCCGTCCAACGAGCTTCCATATGCATACTGTGCTTCCGGGTAAGGATATGGGGTTGCCACTACAGGTGCTGATATTGAATGTCCCAGGTTCCCCACTTTCTTTAAATTGACAAGTCCTATGAACGTTACTGTGTAACGGTCCCAGCTCGAGAGATATACTTGTACATTACATCTCCCACGGTCGCCTTGCCTTCTAATTCTCCAACCATCATGGCTTCAGCAAAGGACATCACAGAAACACAGAAAGACGTCTCCTCGTCCGAAGACATAGAAAAGGTTGAAGTTGATGTTACTCATGATAGATCCCGGAGCGATGGTGACACTACGGAGCCCACTGTATGTGTAACCCGTCCTTCATGATGCGACGAGTGCTAAGTGCCTAGATGACGTTTCGCCGCTTCATGTCTTTTGTGTCAATGGCATTTCTATGGACAGGTTCCCAGATTCCGGTGTATCTCTTTGGTACGTGAACGCACAGCGCAATTGAGTTGATGTGCATTTGCCAACGTTCCCCTCCAGGTGGAATTCCGCCGTATATCTACGTACGTCTCCAATTCAAACGCTAGCGCAAGACTTACGGTTTTGCAGCGGGACATTGGCGGTGCGGACCGGTGGATTTGGTTTGTACTTGCAAACCTGCTTGCTCTGGCAGCGGTTTGTCCATTTGTCGGCAGTCTGTCCGATTTAGTTGGGCGCCGCTACGTCAGCTTGGTGGGCACTTTCCAAAATATCACTGAATTGGGCTGATGAGCGTAGATTGGTGCGGGGTTTTTGATGTTGGGAATGGTTGTTGCCAGTACGGCTGATACAATGAACATCTTTATCTGTAAGTCTCCCATATTAATGGTAAACAAATTATTAACTAAGCTCAAGGTGGCATGACCTTTTCGGGTATGTACAAAATGAGGACGAGTCGAAGGGTTAAGAAGCATTTACAGACGATATTGACAATCTTTAGGAATTGGCGCGGGCATTTGCGAACTTACTGCCTTAGCTGTGACTTCAGAACTAGCCCCCGCACGCAAACGAGGAACCTATGTCGCAATTTGTAAGCTCGGATTCGGAATTTCCCTTGAAATTGGAAACTCACTCTCGCAGTGGTTTTTACGATTGTTCCCTTCGCGCCATCAGTCCTCTGGGCACAATTGATTGCACACAATCACGGATGGTAGTACAGATCGTCCTGTTTGCGCCGTCGGTTCTCTAAACATAGCTGATTGTGAAAAAAGGAGATACTGCGGTCTGCTTTCTGGTGTGTGGGCTGCATTCGGATTCCTAACCACCTTAATCTTCTACTTTCCGCCACCGCGGGTAAACTCCTCGGGCCTAACTCGAAGCCAAATAATCGGACGGATTGACTTTGTCGGCGGGCTCCTTTCAATTAGTGGTATGATTCTCTTCATGGCGGGAATGCAGTGGGGTGGATATCAGGTACGTTGATCCACAGTTCAATGAACGTGCTAGTGCTGACCAAATCCAGTATCCCTGGATATCTGCCCATGTGCTGGCACCGCTCATACTCGGAGCACTATTACTCATTGCCTTCTACTTTTGGGAGGCTTATGGCACAGAGTTCCCAATGTTTCCTTCGAGACTCAAACAAGCACCCCGCGTGCTGGGTTTGACTTTGGTTATCACATTCATCAGCGGGGCCAACTTCTTTTCCGTCTTGATGTTTTGGCCAACACAAGCCTTCAATGTGTACGGACAAGACCCAGTCGGTGTCGGCATTAGAGGGCTTCCGGTAGGGTTTGGAATACTGGCTGGCGCCGTTTTATGTCTGTGTTTGTTGAGCGCCTTCCGCGGCAAAAACCGAGAGTTGATGATAGTTGCATCCGTGCTGATGACTGCGGGTATGATTGACGTCTTAGCTCGGCTCCCGGAACATTGCTAATTTACTTACCAAGGATGTGGCTCTCTGGCTGTGGCAAAGGTTGATAACTTGGGTACATTATGGGGCCTTCTCATTCTCGCAAGTCTTGGGATTGGTGGAATCGTCGTACCAGCCTCAATTATTACCACCATCATCTGTCCAGACGATCTCATTGCCACAGTTGCCGCCCTGACACTCGCAATACGAGTTATCGGAGGATCTATCGGATACTGTGTGTATTACAACGTATTCGTCAACAAATTCAAGCCAAACGCAATTCATTACATTGGAGGAGCACTCTACCAGATGGGTATCCAGGACCCGAAGGTCATTGGGGCGGCCATCGTATTGACAGGCGAGTCTATGTTGGAGGAGCTGCACCTACTTCCAGGCATTGCTGGAAACCAGACCAACTACGAGATCCTGGTAAAGGCGGGACAACTAGCATTTGCGGAGAGCTACAAGCATGTATATTTGGTGAGTATCGCGTTTGGAGCGGTTAGCATTGCGGCTGCTTGCCTTTTAGGTGATATTTCTAAGTATATGGATGATCATGTTGCCGTTGTTATTGAGTAAATGGTTAGAGAGCGCTAGTGGTGGGTGGTCTTGTACTATTTATGTCGCAGGAAGTCATATAGTTCTTGTACGAGTATTCGAATATTCTATGTGCATCGTTGAAACCTCAATGATACTGTATGTAATAAGTGCAGAGTACGCATACTGAGGACTTCTTAAGAGCTACAGAGTTAGGTAAGCTAATGTTATTGCCCTGTTGACCAGTCACCGTGGAGCATTTGCCAATGAACCGCACCGTTTAGGCTGATTTGGTCGTGTATGCGTATTCGACACTATTACCAGTGGGGGGGAGAATATTGCATCTACTGTCTTCCGGATTTTTAACACAACCTTATCTGCCGAAGGTGACCAGTACATTCATTAGTGCTTAGAAGGACCTCGAAGATCCAAGCGATGCCGGCATCCCTGTGCTCGCTTGCCTAGGTGGTAGCTACACCATCGTGAGTCCGGTGGGGTGAGCTGCGTCGCCTGGATCCTTCGCCGAGGAGATAGGCTAGCCTCATAGATGCTGTCAGCTACTTTAGAATAGATTAGAGCATCTACATGTTGAGCGCCAGGAGATCGATTCGTGTGTTATTTATGAGGTTTAATTGGCTTCCCAATACTCTAGCTTGGACCTGACCATCAATCAACACAGATCCATAGGAGGCGGGATCACGTCATAGCGACTTTAGATACAGGTGCTGTGCAGAGCTTCAGATCAGTTTTTAAAATAGAGCATAGTTCATTGGACAACAAAACAGTGCTTGTACCCCGCAACACATGTTTTCGGAAGACAGTTGTCTACCCGTTCTAGCGAAGAGATGAACCCCCACAGGAATGCTATGACGACGAATCGAAGTTCTATGAATTTTGTAGACAGGGTCATCAGTTACACTAAAAGCCATCAAGTGGCGTGAAAATCTGGAGGAAAAGAGGAGGGGATTCTTTTTACTACACTTCATTCAGTTAAACAGCCCACGCTAACCTTTTGAGTGTGAGAGCCTAGACACTAGCGCACACTCCAGTCTATTATACATAGAATTTTTCTTCCTAAGTTCACAATGGAATCAGACGTCTTTCACTGCTTTTACCTTTGTCTGCGGGCCATCGGTGACCAGCCAGTGGAAGCCGTATTTCCCATTGGCCGATTCAACCTTGATCATCGCAAGGAAAGTCCCAGACTAGTAGCCAACCCGAAAACCTGCCGCCTTCCGTCTCGTACAAACCCTCCCCGTGTTCAGTGTATTCCAAGTCTAGCATTAGTAGGTATCTATAGGAACGGTGTGTTTGTGTGCCTTACAATCAGTATGCAGGTTTCCAACCACCAAGGTACACAGATGTGCATCAGGCTGGAGATTTCATGCATCGTGCCGAATGCAGGACGAAAAAAAGACCCGGTATCAACTTGCAAGGACGAGAAAATGGAAAAATACAAGACAACTCCGCGTGGGGCATCTCCCTTATACATGTACATGAGATGATTGTTTCTTGAGCTGTAATATTTCCATCACACGACACTCACCAAGCAAGAAATTCCCTAAAAGCCACATACATCTCTTCCAAAACTCTTCCCGAAAGATATGTGTACCGCAACTACTGTCACCACCGAATATTCATTGCAGCCGCCTCAAATCTGCCCGACGGCAACCCGAGTCTCGTCATCCATTGTGCGCATCTACAACGCCTTCTTGTGTCATCCCGACCTCAACCCCTCTCCTGCCATCAACTCCATCTTTTCCGAGCTGGTCGAGCTGTGCATTCAGCCCTACGACGCCCAATGTGTCGCGCTTATTTTCAACGACAAGCGCATATCGAAGCTCGCCTCCCCATTGCGCACAATATGTTCAACTGGCGAATATAAGCTTGAATTCCACTGGGCAACACGTATTCTCTCGGGGAAAACGCAATCAGAAAGTAAATTACCGCCACTTCACCGGCATCAGACACCCGCTGACAGATGTCAGCTACAACTGCTCTCCGTGCCTTTCCTTACTACTCCAATTATCTTGACCTTTCCCGTCTTGAGATATCGGCACTCTCAACTGTCCATCCCAAGGCCATAAGCACCGTATGTTTTATTGGTTCAGGGCCTCTGCCAATGACAAGCCTGTGCTTCTTGAATCTCATGTCGCCACCTCCGACACGAATTCACAATATCGACTGCGACCCCCACGCAATTGCCGTCTCTTCACAACTGTCCAAAAGCCTCGGCACTTCGAATTTAACATTTCAACTTGCGGACGCTGCAGAGGTGCATAATTTGAGTAGCTTCGAGGTGGTTTTCTTGGCAGGATTGGTGGGGGGAACAAAAGATGTCAAGACACGGATCGTGAAAAATGTTGTTGCGAGATGTAGAAAGGGTACTCTGATCGTGCTACGAAGTGCACATGGGGTTCGGAAGTTGCTGTATCAGGAGGTAGATGTCGGGGTATTGCCAGAATTGGGGCTCAAGGTGCTGCTGGTGGTACATCCATGGAATCATGTGGTGAATTCAGTGGTTGTCTGTCGCGTCGTTGGGAAAGAGAAGGCACGGTTGTAATGGGGACGGGCTATTGATAGGAGGAGAGGTTTTATTGTTATAGCAGGCCGCAATGCTAAAAAAAATTGGTACCAGTACTCGGGGTAGGGAGAAAGAAGTGGGACACCCCATTTCTGGCTAGCTACCGCCATTAGGGGGAATTATCAAGGACACCATATACATCTTTAGTAAAGCATGCCTCAGTACTTACTACAAACAGTAGATTTGCTGTGCACAGACACGTGTGTTAGCCCCCAGTCATAACCCCGTCCTCCCACCAAAATTCAATTCCCGATTTGGGGTGTCCCACTTCTTTCTCCCTACCCCGAGTACCTGGTTTGGTTAGTTAGAATGCAACATAGGCAACAAGCATGGCTACAACCAGATTCACGGTCTTGAACTAGACTTGTTTGACGGTGTCTCCAATATAGTCCAGAATGTGACACTCCCTCTTTTTATCATTGCACGAGTGCGCGTCATGATACATGCATTACGAGTACACTTGTTGAGGCTCTGCGGGAGATCTACGACGCTACACCACTTTTGGTGTTCCAGTTCCGTTGTTTATACTGTATTCACTCTGTTCGACGTCAATGTACCACGCTCCGAGACTACGTCATAGACCATGACACTTTGGTAATCTGCCCGTCCTTGGAATAACTCTAAAGTTGTTCCCAAAGGAGGTATTGGTATTGAAATTTCCCACAGGAGCGTTAAAATGCTTGGAATGGTTAAAGAGCTGTTCCTCCAATGAATGCTGAAACCTACTTGCGACGGACACCTGAATCAATTGAACTGAAAATTTAGGATTTTTGTCCTCCATGAAAGAATTAGACACCGATCGAGCGAACCAATACCACAATCATGGGGGGATAAATCCATGAATGAATTTGTAAAAGACACTAGCCAACTTAGTGATAGGTGCTTCATAAGATACGCAATAAGTCTGAGATATTAGTAGCATGGGCGAGCTAAGATTCACTCGTCTTTCTTACGAATGCCTGGAGTTCTGGGTTCCCATAAGAGGCCCTCCAAGCGCATACCTCGTACTATCTAGTCGTTATAAAAAACTATGATGCATTGTTATTGAGTAACATTGTGTTTCGTTCTTATCTCTTATAGTAGCTATCGCGATATAGTTATTCGACTCCCTTCAATCTTTTTCTCTCAAGAGATACATGGTCTTCTACTGAACTTGGACTTTTGCAGTTTCTAAAATTTACCGCGCCTGCACGGCCTGTGTAAATAGGTATCTAAACAGGTGTCCACATTGCTTCATGAAAACAACCTTCCTGCCCGCCGGCTTGATCTCATTCAAAATCCGCACTCACACTCCCACACCTAACTCCTTGAAACAGCAGCTCAAACATCAACACCTATTTCTATTAGCGTTCTCCGCCGTCATATCTCCCGCGTCACTCACCTCATCTTGAACCTTCATCACTAATTGGTAGTCCACACGATAATAACTCTGACCGTTCGAATTCCTCATAATCTGATACTTGCTCACAGGAATTCCAGTAAGATCCGAGCGCAGCGTGCACAGTGTACGCACAGCTGCCGGATCCTTCCACAAATAATTCGGCGCATCGTCAAGATCACATACCCGTAGGGGGGTGGAAAAGACGAAATTCGGGGAAGAGGTGGGGACGAGGCGGTAGAAACTTAGGGAAGTGGAGACGGTGGAGCCGACAATCTGATTCTTTGAGATGTGCCAGTTGAGCTTGTCACGGACGCGAAATTCTTCCTGTTTATCGCACCAAAATGTATGCTCCTCGACATCGGAGGGGTCATCGTCGGAGGGAGAGGTGTTGGCCAAGTTCCCATAGTAGAGCCGAGCCCGCCTTTCAACAACAATGGAGCCATCAAGGCCTCGAAGAAGCGCACCACGGGCCTGCGGGGTTAGTCAAATCAGGTGTTATGGGAGAGAAACATACGATGGCACTTCGTCTGGTAAGAAGTTAGTGGAAGTCGGCCATGTATAGACCAAGGGCAGGAAACTCACGCGTTGATAGGCTGAAGAACCTGCAACTCCCTACCTCCGTAACGAGCTTCCTCTAGCCGCTTGCGCAGATACTCCGAGGAGCCAAATCCACCGACGAGGATAATCGCCTGCGCAGTCAGTCCGTGTACGAGATACCGCGGATGGTTGTAAACACATACCTTAACATTCATTCCCTTCCGTTGTACTGCGTGGACTTGACTCTTGACTAGCATGACAATGTGGTTGACGATAGGGTCGAAGATCTTTTTCACATCATCCCTTTGAGGGAGTTAGAAATCGTAGGATATCGCCTGGATTCTGGCTGGTAACATACTGCGCCATCGTGTGAAAACAGTCTTCTATATTCTTTTTCGGGTTGTCGCGGATGCCGGGAACATTGACTTCGCAGCCCTCGAGGTTTGTGTTGTTGCCAAATCTGAATTTGACTTTTTCCTCCCAGGTCCTAAACATTTCGTGCAAGGATCTTGGCTGGTAAGGTTAGGTTAGGAAACAACAGTCAGATACCAGAGTGACGCGCAGACCTTCATAGCGTCGACCACGCTGTTACCTAGTACCCCACGAATGTACTGTACATACTCAGTTGGTTATAATTACATGTTGCCACTAACTTCAGAAGCAGAGACAAACCTCTTCGAAGTAGCTATCCAAGAAAACGGAGCCACATAAATCCCCTATTACAACACATCAACACAGGTCTAATGTGAGAACAACGCACACATACCTGTACCAGAGACCACTTCGTCGATGCGGAGAGGAGATAAGTCGGTGATTTTGTAGGAAATCAAATCCTAGATACTTGGAAGCTGCTACAGCAATTCATACAACAGGGACATACCACAGTTCCTATGAAAGTCTTAGCAGGTCAAGCAGCCATGGGTTCAAGGTACATACCACCACCTGCATCACAAATGATAAATGTATCTCCTCGCTGACCCAGCGTTAGTTGTCACTTCAGTGGGGGCATCAACACCTACATAGAGACTATTTGGCTGTATTGCCTTCAGCGTGTATGCTGCCACAGTTAATAAAAGTTATTCATCCTAGAAGGCAAAATTAAAACAAACCTGCAGCAGCCTCTGGCTCGCTAACCAAGCTAAAATCCACCCGATGCGTCCCAAATCCTGCGTTCTCTGCCGCCTGAACCATCAAATTCTTCGCCGGATCGGTCCAAATCGCTGGTACTGTAAGCACATAAAATATTTTCGTTTCTGTCCAATCCCTCTCGTAGGCTCGCTCGATGCTGTCCACCGAAACCTTACGGACGTTGGAAAGGAAATCTGCAATCACTTGGATGGGCTGCATTTTGAGAGTCCTGAGCTGTAACTTCGTCTTTTGTGCTGGAGTAACAGTTGGCGGAATATAACAGGACGAGCTGGAAGAGTTGGAAGAGTTGTCCCTGACAGAAGATTCAGGCGACAACGTCATATTCTTCAGACCAAGTAATAAGTCCCCCGGGTGAGAAATCATCGCAGGCTTGGGATTGTCCTGCAGTAAAAGCTTGAACCATTTCAACGGCTCAATATCTTTATTGAACTTCGGAATCTCATAGCCCCATGTTCTTTCTCGGGTTCGGGTATTAGAGTAGTGAAGCTCAGTGGGAACTTGATCTGCGGAGCCATTTCCCGTGCTACCATTCGGCCAGGTTTGCACGAGTTTTATTTCATCGGGAAATGAATAGTGTGCCCACGCTACCGAAGTGAAACTGGATGTATAATCGTCAGCAGGGTGACAGTGGTACTGGTAGGACTGCGTATTTACGTTGTGCCAAAGTCTACCCCGACCACAAAGTGGTGCTTGTTAGAATCTGAGTTGGTTGAAGCTACCATCTTAAGCTTGCTGTCGTAATTTTTCGAGAATGTTGCCTCGCTTGCCGATAGCAGTGCGGGTTTGCTACAATTCAGTTTGGATTATGAGGGGTTTTAACTGTGCGAGCGCATGATATGATGTCGCAGCGTACGCAACCTATAGCATTGAAGAAGTGACAAGGTTGTATAGACAAAAATAGCAACATGGGATAGGGAAATAATACAGAAACTTCCGAGTGGTTGAGGCCTGTCTGATTTGGGTATAATCCGCTTCAGAATTGCTTGTTCGAGTAAGTTTGATGTTTTGGTTCTAATCCGAGCAATGTATCACAAAGCCGTAAAATTGCTGTATATGGACGACCGGCAGGGCCGAATATGTTCACATGAGGCACAATTCATAACTGCTCTTATCGTAACACTCTCATTCGCAAGGCAACAGCGATCCTTGATATTAATCTGCAAGGAGCCAGTTGCCCTAGCTTTAAGTGTATCGGTCAGCCTCCAAATCTCAGAAGCTGATCATGACCCCGCATTTTGCAACATTCCACAGAAATGTACCTTTGGCCCTGGAAACCGCTAAAGCACGAAGAACGAAGTTGCATTCACCGATCTACCTCTTGGAGCTTTGAAACTAACAAACCAAAGCAGCCAAATCATACCAACGAGATTCCGCACCGCAGCCTATAGATACATATAAAAACAGAATGTCCGCCGAGGTACGTTAACGCTACGCTTAATCGTTCTGTCAACTGCTGCTGAATCTAGGTAGAATACGGTCTCTGAACATGAAGATGGCGACCACCAGACGGGACGAGCATCCGGAGCCACCATAAAGTCTGTGGAGCGAGGTATCGGTAGAGGATCAACAGCACCAACGGCCACGGGTGAGGGCGTAGATTCCATGAGCAATTATGGGCAGCATGGGCAGCAGACCCCGACAAACTCTGACGGACCGCAGCCATCCTCCCATCTCCACCGTGATCCAGATGATCGAGACCATGTAGATCTACGGCAGACGCAAGAAAGCGATGATGGGGAACGTTCCTGTCCAGAGCCTAGGGCAGAGCCGGAAGGGGAAGCAGCATCAAAGGATGGGCCGAGTGCACCAGACTCTAGACGGCAATTAGGTGAGCCGCAGCACACAAGCGATGCGAAAAGAGACAACACACCTCAGCAACCCGGAAGTACCAGAGCCTCGGGAAATGAGCGTGTTCAACCCCAGAAGCCACCAGGGGAACCCTGTGGCGTACCAAAAGCTCCACCAGAAAAACAGAAGCAAAAGCCAAAGACAGACAAAGAATGGGCGCGACACTGGTATGAGAAATCAGGCTCGCACGAAGCGGAAGTCAAAAAATTACAAAACGCCATCTCAAACCTTCGGAAAAACTTCGCAGAGGAACGAGAACAATTGGACTCCACGAGGGAAGAACTTTTCCGGGAGAAAACTCGGCTAAAGAAGAGGCTGGACACGCTACAGACGTCTCATATCCACTCTGTAAACAGCGTCGGCACAGGCTTGGAACCAATCTCTGACCAGACGTTTGAAGATCGGTTTCGTGCACTCCAAGATGAGGTCTGTTGTTGTATTCCAGTGATGGTTAATTCTAACGATATATTAGGTCAACGTCTGGTGCCGGAAACTTTTCAAACGTAAAGGCCAGATATGTGGTCGTGAAGAGCTGCACGAAGACTCAAAGTCAATGATTCTCGCTAGGGTATACTCTCATGAAAAGTTAACGTTCCCATACCTTATGGAACTGGTTGCGTGGGCATTTATGGAGAAATATATCTTTTCAACGTGGTTTCCTGGTCTACCAGAGAATGTTTCCAATCAAATGACCGAGCTTCAGTCATGGGTACGCCCCGGGGGTATGCCACTTCTCTTTACAGGTCCCAGAGATATGAATCTGACAATAGCAGATAACAATAAGACTCCTGAAAAGGCCGAATACTGGCGGGCCTACACCAAGTCGCTTCTCTTCCAAAATCCCAGCGCTAGAGAGTGCATCCAAGATGTTTTGCCGCTTTCGACTCATCTTCTCGACCATCTCCTCTGGGTTCAAGTTGGCGAAAACAAACCGGTGAACGAATATATGGAGGCTGTCCAGAAATCCCTCGTTAATGCCAGGATTCTGGCGGCAGAATTGGGCTGTCAGCGGGGTGTCTATGAAATCGACGACGACATTAGCATTGGAGATAAGTATGACGACTCGCGGATGACGGATGCTATGTTTACAGCGGAGGTTGGAGAGCGGGTGATGGTGTATTGCATTCTTTCAAAGGGATGGGTGAAGAGAGCATACATGGGAGCAAAGAAAATCGATGTGCGTATTTGTAAGGCGAGGGTGATAGTTGGAACGCCACGGCAGGGCCATTCATAGCAAGAGGCAAGGCTAGATTCAAGATTATGATAGTGCTTTGAATATGACTCAACTTGCCGTCTATCTAGGAGTGCATTATGACTGAGCACTTAGGTCCGTGGTATATTTCTGTACATACGCGCTTGTTGCAACATCAGACCGGAATGTACACTGTATAAATTTACGCGTGGGCATTTGATTCTTGAAGTCAACCCATACAAACCCCATTCCCATAGTACCGTATTAATTCCAAAGTAAGGCCCCAGACTAAAACTCACATCTCGCCTTTCGCGAGTGCGCCTGATTAACACGAGCCGAACTAGCATGTAAACAGAATACCATTAAATAAAATTCTCCGGAACTTCAAGCACGATCCTAGAAATGTCGCTCCATTCAAATCGGTGAGAGGGTGCCATAACTCCCCAGCCACGCAAACCTGCCCTACTTCAAAGTGACCAAATCCATCCACCTGCATTTGTGACTTGCTGTCTTCCCGTCTTTACCTATAATCAGTGCACAATGAATTCACACACGCGATTCCTCCTATTGTACGGCTAGCGAGCAGGTGAGTGGTGTCCCCTGCTCAAGCTTTTACATCTCCATTAATAAACCTAATAGATTAGATCGCTTAGATATGGCCCTGACGGGCCGGCCTATGCCAAGGACGGCTTTTTAAATTCAGATCTGATCGGTCTGCAGATTTATTGATGTCTAACTGGCCGGTCTATAGATAACTACAGATATAACAGAAGTGCTCAAGTGCTCAACAGTGCAAGCCAGTGTGGAAATGAGAAATATTGGTGCACAAACCGCAGGGTATTGAAGCGTTGGGGGACTTGTTTCGGCATGGAGAAGGTTAGTATGACAAGCCAGAAAAGCAGATGGAGAGCTGATGCGAGGGGGAATAACCAGACATCTCGAACAATGAGCTGCTCCAAGTGGCCCTCGATATGAAATCTGTCGGCTTGTTCTTAGATGGAAAGAAGAATATCCTTTTGGCAGCCGAGTATGCAAGGCTCAGAGCTATCTCAGATCGTGGGACGGTTAGTACGTTTGGTGTACTTACGGGACTGTTTCAGCGCATGTCCCAGGTAGCACAAATTCCACGCGGGTTGGAAATGTAAGGAACCTAGCGCGTTGCCGTTTTAGAGAAGACATTGAATATCGTAGGGAAAGAAACGACGACAGCACAGGCTGGGGAATAGGGAATGCAGGAAAAAAACCAATAAAGTTAGAAGCGACGCAAATGTAAACAAGACTCAATGCTAACTTAATAAATTACAAATAGCAGACTAACCAAACATTATCCCCCGTGTAGCCAGAACAGCCAACGATATCATTATCGGGAGCTCGCTTGGCGTGTTCGAATCCACTCCCTGAAGAGACAGCGCAGTTAAGTCATCGCAACGACCAGCAAGGACAGCGTGCCCCAAAGCGAGCAGATGGTTCAAAGTCTTCAAGGCGGAGAAGTACCCCAGGGTCTACGAGGCGGAGCAAAGTATCAACAGCACATACAAATACAGGCGGGGGGGGTTAATGGACCACGAAGAACGTAAGCAACGGGAATGGAAACGCCATTAGCAAAGGCGCAGCTGTTGACCTCTTCAAACCGTGATTCGGATGACCAACATGGCACTGACCAGTACCCGCCACCAGTACAGTGGTACTATAAAAGATGTTCAGATACAGTATACGTATACAGAACGGGGACGTCAGGGTTCGGATACAGATTTGACTAGGTCGTGTTTGAAGATGGCGACAGTTTGGATGCAGTGCTTTGGGTGGGGCCGCGTTTTTACAACCCCCTTCATTCTCGATATCGATGTGTTAACCTTAACAATGACCTTAGGTCTACGTCTAGTGCCAGAAACTTTCCAAATATAAAGACGGAACACATATTCACGCCTATGAAGATCTGGATGAAGAGTTAAGGAATATGTTGCTCCCTAGAGTGTGCGCTCTTAACGAATTAAAGTTCCCACGCCTAATACAATTGGTTTTTGTTTGTTTTAATCATTCTGCATTCACTCAAACTAGAGTATGGCAGTGCCCGGTTTCCCCTCCCCCTCCGGACAGCCGGTTAGATGGGGGAGCTCCCCTCCTTCTACCCTTCTTCTCCTTTAACAAACGAGGAACGCAAGTGAATGGCGCGTTGAAACAATGAAAGGAAAGTTAACGACTACTAGCTACACTCTGCTCCGCTCCGCTCTGCTCTACTCCGCTGTGCTCATCGGCGTGGGAACTTCCCGACCTCCGTGGCCGCCAGGAAGTCCATCACCGCTTGATCATACATTTCCAGGGAAAACAGCTCCGATATCTGCACGTGCCTGCACCTCCCCGCTTTCCAGCCTGTTTTCCGCCCGACTGGTTTCCACAGCCTCTACTGCTCGCTCTTTCATTTCCTACAGTGGCGGAAGAGATGCTCCCACGTCTGGGCCGCCTTCCCGCACTTGAGCTGGTAGTATCTTGAAGCAAGAGACTTCTTGCTCTTCATTGGAATTGGCCTTCGGCTCCCAGCCTTTCCGTTTCGGTACCCGCAGTGCCTGCTCATCCTTTTCTCTTCCCATTCAGTTTTGGCCGCAGCCCTCTGTTCGGTGATCCTTCTTACTATATTCGCTGCTGAGATGAATGCTTGCTCTCGGATTGTGCTTCCGCGGCCTTCGCGGGCTGCATTCGCTTGTCGGTCTGCTTCTTCGTTCCTCGGGATTCCCGAGTGTCCATGGACCCAATGAATCACCGTTTCGATGCCATGTTCGAGCAAAAGGGCCCGTGCTTCGTTGTTGATCCAGCGTGCCAACTGCTGCCCAGGCCCGAATAATACAATTAGTGGCATGGGAATTCATAGAAAGGTATATCTTTGCTACGTGGTTTCCTAGTCTACCAGATAAATCAAAAAATGCGATAAAAGCCAAATACTGGCGAGCGTATACCAACTCGTTATTATTCCAAAATCCTCGCTCTGACGAAATCATCTAGGATATTGAGCCGCTCTCAGACCTTCTCAAACGTCTGTTTGCCATGCAAAATAGTCAAAACAAGCTAGTGCAAGACTTTATAGAGTCCTTTCGAAATCTCTTGTTAATGCCAAGATTTTGGCAGCAAAAATGGTTTGTCAACGAGTCGTTTATCAAATCGATAATGATATTAGTGCTAGAAACACATATGACTCGCGAATGACAGATACCATGTTCACAGCAGATGCTAGGGAAGGGTTAGTAGTCTGTTGTACCTATTCTTTCAAAGGGATGGGTGAGGAGAGCTGGGGCGCCTAGTTATATTTGCAAAGCGAGGGTGTTAGTTAAACCGTTAAGAATTGATCGAGAGTGAGAGGAAAAGTTAGGGTCGACAATACGATAGTGCTTTCAATTTAGCGCCAAGATGGGGGTCCAGTTATATTCATCAGCTAGCCCAGGGTTGTAGTTCAGATCTCACGGTTGTTAAACATATACTATACCAAGTGCTCGAAAATATGCCCCTCGGGGCAATTTTCAGGGTCTGCACCGGAAAGGTGATAGAATTCTCGTATCTTGAAGCTGTGTTACATCGAGTTACTTGTACCTCGGCAGTACCGTACATCGCAAAACCTATGTGATGCGTGACTATTTGGTTTTGCGTACCTCACGGGTCCTCTGCAACGCGGTGCGTCAGAATCTCGACGATTGGTATAGTAAGTAATTTATACAGCCTACCTTCACGTACGCTTGAGTTGGGAAGTTTGTTTCCGAGATTGCAATTGCAGTGCTTTCACTTTTATTGGCACTCGAGTGATAATCAGGCAGCTGAAGAAGTCAAAGCCGGGCCCATTTCATTCGGACGTGCATTGGGTACGTTTTCGTACAATGTAATGCTGTAGGGTACGTCACATCATGCACATTACTACAGAATTCCTCATTTACCTGACAAAGACTTAACAACCAATTACTTTTGATATTCACAGGCGTCTCCTCGAGAGAGTTTCTTACCAGGGAGGAGAGAAACGACTATCCTCTCCATGATCTACAATCACATATCCCTGGAAGAATGGCCACCACAGACGGATTAGAACAATAGTGAGGCATCGGCGCTCGTCCACAAACACCACCTTGTACCTCTATAATTTGTTCGAGTTTCAGTCGCCAGACATCTGCATGTATTTCAAAATACTATTTTTATGCGGGGCAGCCATCCTAGGAGCTTTACCTATTTTCCATGATAACCTCGCTTGCCAAAATTTACGCAGAATAACATAGCTCATGGCACTTGGCATTACCAAATTCCAAACAAGACCGTGGAGAAAGACAGAGAAAAGATGTGAAGCCCCGTTTCTCTGCACTTCGCTTACAGAATTGTGGGAACGTCTGTGTGGCTGGAAATATGCTGAGTTTTACATGGCATTTGCAATGACAAAGTTGATTGAGTAGTCATATCAGGGTTTAATGACTTAAGTCATTGTTCGACCATGAGTACTCATTAGTTGTGTCACTCACCCATTACAATTCTCCAACACCACACAAAAATCCGTAGCTCTGTAAATGACGACACATCTTCCCACCACTCGCTTTATTTTCGGTATAAGAAGGCTATCCTGCAAATACTGTTCCTCAGAAAAATACGGGAGATTTCCATTCTATATCCACTTGCATTTGTGGTTTTCTTCCTTCCCCCAACTCTCTATCGTCAATACACTATGATCACGAACACAAGCACACGCCCCACCCCAGCGTGGCAGTGAAGCAAGTGAGTGATGTCCCCTTCCCTAGCATCTACATCTCCATAAGTTATGCTTTGATCAGAATCATAGTTCCCAGTACGTATAAAAGATCAGCTCCCAACGAAGGGTGGCTATATTCACGAATATATTGTCCAGAATCCGGCAAAGCCGTTTACAAATAGATGAAAGGCAGCTTCAATAATATTTGGATAGTCCAATTCGTACGACTATGGGTATATAGGTGTATCCCCTACACGCTCGGTATCCTTCAATTCGAATCCTTTTCCTTTCGGGTATAGTTATGAGTAGGTAACCTTTCCTTTCGGGTAAAAGAGCAACATCAGTAGTCCAGCCAGCCAATCAAAGTCTTTGCCACACGACAATCTTTTACACACACTATACCCGAAAGGAAAGGATACGAATTAAAGGATACTGAGCGTGTAAGGGATAATGGCTTTCAAACCACATACGCTTGGTTATTATTATTCTGCTATTCTTTACAGCTCCGCACCAACTTACAGCTAAACCTCACAAGGAAGATACGCCTTTATAATCTGCCTGTAGTTGCATCTGCGTAATCCTGATATGATGTAGGAACAATTGTAGAAGTCAACATTGACTCCCACCACCAAAAACCAGCAGGTAGTCAACAATCACAGGTCTATGCTCCAATCCCACGCGGTACCGCAGGTCCCCGGGGCACAAATACACGATACGAAAAGTATAGCAGCTTCACTGCCTAGGATAAGCGCTAGAACCTACCAGGTCTATTTGAGTTTTCCAAGCCCTCACGAACTGCATTCTCAATAACCTTTGCTGTCAAAGCCATACAACCCATCCCCATCAACAGCAAAGACCTTTAGAAAGGAACTAGTCGCCAATTTCATTGTTTCTGCTAAAAAGTTAGTGGTATTCCATTCATTCCAGCGGCCCATCTTACAGGATCCACTTCGTAACATTCAGAGCACGGTTTCTATTAATCTCCGTGCTATTTTGCAAGAAATTTACGAATTCCCTGCGTTTGGTGGTTGTCATATAACCTATGCAAATCAGCGCGGAACACAAGTCACCAGATACTGGTGGACGGACCATCAAGACTTACTCCACCCTCCAACCTACCACAAACAACCTCCAAGCCCAGCACTCGAGTGTAGCAAGCTCCAGGATCTTTACCGCCCTCTCCGGATCAATCTTGCCCTTGACGGTCAGATATTCCATTGCCTTGTCGGACGTGAGGTCCCCAATGCAATGGAGCTCACTCATGACCAAGCAAAGTCCCCTAGCAGCACATCAACAGATATCTCCAGCTACGACTGGTCATGCATTCACGCCACACTTGGGCTGGCGCAACTCCATCGGGGCAAACGAAGACTACTTTTTGCATCTCTCGTCTGCAGCCTGCTTTGCCTTCCCTAGAGGGCGTTCAGGAACTTTGGGCTATAGGCTGCAAGCATGTCAATATTGTCGGAGACCGGTACTGCTGCGTTGCTCCCGTGTTTAGCTTTGAACTTTGCAGCAGCAGCTAGAAATTCTCCGTATACCCTTTCGAAACGCATGTACTCGGAGTACTCTGTATCCCTGCTCGGGACAGAAGAAAGCGCGCTAAAAAGACCTAGCACCACGACGTGTGTGCGGTTTTCAGTTCAAGCCTCCTCAAAGGTTTTGTTAGCCACCCTTATGAGCACGTGCATCTCCGGGGGAATAGACACGTAAATGACGCCAAGGGTCTCTCTGGCAACTCTTTGACCAGCGCTATCTTGCCAATGCCGTAACTGCTCACGATGACGTCGTAGCTTTCAGGGGAAGACTTGATGACCTTCACCATCTTCTTGACCTCCGGACGGGAAAGGTGGTTGGCGGCGGCAGAGAAAGTTTCGTTTCTATTTTCAAAAGTTTCCATGAATTGATTCTCCCAGTCATAAGCATACTAATAACTGTAACATCGAGGACACAAAGAGAGCCGAGGCCGATGGCGAACTTCCTAGTACCGGGTTAGACCGCTATGCCGGCTCTGATGGGAGGTATAGCTGCTTGTATACGTACCGAGCTTGTTGTAACAAGCGAGTCGGTTCGTCTTATATCGATTGACGCAGGCAGGGCTAGCGCTGGGGTGCAGATCATCACCGAGACGAAGCATTTCAAATGGAGGTATCGGAGCGGGACACCCTCCGTGGGCAGGAAGGGGTCGGTCAAAGGTTTACCAGGAGAAAGAGAAGAGCGCTTGCTACTAGACCAGAGGTTGATCCACATGTGGTATCGAGGTATCTTACTTTCGTCGCATTGGAGCACATTACGTCACTCGCTTGTTTCGCTCGATCGGTTTGTGCTTTCGTCGTCCACGGATATATCGTGATATCTTTCCTACATACACGCAATTGCGATTTAGCCTTATACAGAGAATCCATGCTGCACAGGAAACCTCCGTGGCATATTCCGAGTCACTTTGAGGCTGTTGCTGTAGAATATAATTATGGGAACGACCTTGAATACGTGCACTAAAAAACACACCCCCCTGCGTTAAGTAGCTGGAGTATATTCTGGTCAAGGACTGCTCCCTCCGCTCTGTCCAGCATTAAACTACATAATTGCCCCTCCAGATCTTCCCAAGCCTTCTAGATCTGCCGGCCAAAATAGTAGCCTCAGCCGCAGCATAAATACGGTTTGTTCAAGGGAAGTTCCGGAGCAGTGCGTGAGACCGTCAATTACGAGGCTCACGAGACTCGGAGGTGCTAAATGAAGCTGGTATCTATCCACTTCTTTGAGGGTAGGAGCCAAACTGCTCATAGTCCATACCTAGCTCCATGCGCAGGTGGTGACTCACGTCATTGGGATTCGTACGAGTGCCGGTCATTTGCGCTCACTCATATCCAAAATTGTCCGTAGCCCACCACATTCAACTGCTGATACTGGAATTGTTAAAAATGACTTGCCTCGCCTATAGTTCTCACTCAAATACCTCCAGCTGCTCTGCTGCTACTGTTACAGTGAAGTTGTTAAAAATGACTTCGCTCCGGCAACTTCCTTCTCCTCACACGACGATGGTGTCTGCAAACTTCTTCATTCATCCCCCCTCTGCCTAATGATACACATACACATACATAATCCCGCATGCCAGCCCCAGGACACATACACATACAGCATACACATGATGTACATAACCCCCGCCCGCATGGAACCAGTCCACCCCTCCCAACCAGCAAACCAGGGTATACCTTATCAAGAAATGTAAAAAACATAACGCCCGCTGCCCGCAGCTCAAAGAAGTAGAAGCCGTGACCCATCGAAAATATCGTCTCGGTGAAATGACTGAACGGGGTTATGAGTAGACCCCACCCTCATCACCTTCCATATCGCCGTCGCAGAAAGAATGGTTGAAACCGAGGATTACGAGTAAATAACCCCCAACGCCGCCGCCATCGCAATAGCCACAAACAGCGCCGCCACATACAGCGCGATGACCCAAGGTCTTCTATACAGCGCTTTCCCCTCACCATTAGCCTTCTCCCCCACCAATCGGCTGGGAAACTCACGTCTCTTCTCATCAAAATCCTCACTCAAACTACTGGCCTCGGTATCGAGCCCCCTCAACCTCGGCCCGTAGAATTCCCCTCCCGCATGCTGTAACTGGGAGGAATAGTACTCCGACGCGATGATACTCTCTTTACTCCCGTTTCCGTCATAGATCATCATCTCGGGCCTAAAGATCCTAGGCGGCAGCGGGAGCGGCGGGAAGGAGTGTCGGTGGGAGACGTCGTCTTCGGGAACTGGTGAGAGTGGTGGCATTGCGAGTATGTGTGGTTAGTAACGAGCGACAAACATCGACGATGTGACGGGTTGAACGAGCGTGGTGTTTCGGAGAATTGCGACGAAAAGGAACTAGTAGAGACAGTAAAGAGCGACTGTTTTGAATGAAGGAATAGATCGTCGGAGAACAAATGATTGAATGGCGTCGTGATGATGTCGTCGGTGCGGCGGCACGTTTCCCCTGGTGTCAGGCAAGCTAGAAGTTTGATGCGGCAGCAGGCGTTCAGCCTCATTTTTGCATGGTTGGAAACACAAAGGCTTATCGAAGTAAATTTATGGCATTTACGCTATATTTAGCGATGGTTTTAAGGGGAAATGCGGGTTTCGTGATTACGATTACGCGGAAGCTAAAGAACTTAGTCCTACAATGCAACCAAGACCGCCTCAGGTACTGCGAATTTCTTATTCCGTCGACCTTATCCTACACCTCCATTCAAGAACTTCTACAACTAACCAACAGAACGATCAACTTTTCAGCACCATCTTGCCTTGCCAGGAAAACAACTCTACCAAGAAAGGATTACGACGACTTTCAAGCCCTTCCCCGCATGCTGTACACCCCACCACTACCGTGATCACCCGTTTCTCACTCGTCCGACAGGCGATGTGCACTGCACAGCCAGCCTTCATTAATAATAGGCACATCTTACAAGGGCTAAGGGAACACCACATATGTTCTCTATCCGGTAGTACCTGCTGCAGATAGTGGGGCGGCATTGATAAAGTATTGGTTGTGTTTTGACATGGTATGTGCTGGTTTCTCTCGCACGAATTGCTGAATTCCGTTGGGTGCTGTATACAAAAGGGAGGGCCCACATGGAATTCAATATCGGAGACCCCGGTGAACTGTGCTTGCTTGCTGTTTACTATTCACACTTACCGTGCTGAAATCCCAGCTAAATGTGCGCTTCCTCCCACCTCGTTCCACGTCTTAAAGCTAACCATCCCCACCATCAGCAACTTAAAACCAACAATGGCTCCCAACCCCGAAGCACACTACGGCCGCGGAGGCTGGCGATGCGGCCCACCCGGTGACCGCCGTCGCCGCTGGTGCGACGACCCGAGTAATAGCGCCTCTGGTTTTGCGACCCCCACAGTCGCCTCTGACGTCCTCCCAACGGGTGCAAGCTTGGTCAACGCAAACAGTAACAGCAACAGCAACTCTCTCAATCCCATTGCCGTTATCGTCCCCACCCTCGTTGGTGCGGCACTATTGATTTTGGCAATTGGAGGCTTCTTTATTTGGAGGCGGCGAAGACGTGAGGCTGCGGCTGCGGCTGCGGCAAGCAGTAGTGGAAGTAATTCGGGAACGAGCGAGAGGGGGGGAATGAGGGGAGGGGCGCTTGGTGGGGTTGTGGACGAAAAGGTTACTCCCCATCTGTGAGAAGAGAGAGGGTTGATGGCTAATGTGTGGATAGCTTGAGATCCCACCAAGATATGAAGACGCACGCCACGACCGTAGTATATCGGTCCCTGTGTCCCCATCCCCAAGCGAAAACCCGTTCGCGGACCCGACAGATCCGGAGCCAGCGTATGAACCACCCGTGTCGCCGGTTACTGAGGTGGAGAGGGCGGTGGTAACGGATGGATTGAGGAGACAGCCATCGGGGGTGTCGGAGGTGTCACGGGTGTCGGGAGGAGCAGACTCAAGGAGGGGGCTGATTGTTTAGGGATTGAATAAGGAGTTTTGGTTGAGTTTTATGGACGGCGAAGTATGCGGGATTTCATGGTGTCAGAAAGAAAGGACATTTTGTTGGTTTTCGGTGTTTCTGGTTTTTCCTAGGATGGGCTTTTCTTATTGTGTATGTATCTACGATATCATGTCTCACGGAAAGCCGCAGTAGTAGTAGTAGAATCCTAATCCCCTTCCCTTGATGATTCTAGAAAATAACTTCATCTCCGACCTTGGATCTCCATAATTCCGGTCGACATTGATGTATACCAAGCAGCACCCTCAAGGATCCCTTTTCAAAATGCATTATTGAATTTTGATAGCTGCACTTTGCGGTAATATAAAGTCCAAACTAACTAACTTTTAGTCTGCTTCTGCACTGTAGATAGCTTTTTCTTAACGTGACGCTTTCAAATCACCGAGGCCATTACTGTACTCTACCTTCTACCTTAGATATTTTTTACGTTCGAGACCAATTGTAAAATGCCATCATCGCGGCGTTAGTAGACTTTCGGCCGAGTGCGAAGTGTGGCTTGCCAAGTTGTGGCGCCATAGGCATGCCCATAGAGCAGGCTACCTATAATAGGATTAAGGCGGTCGAGATCGGATCGTGACGGGTTTGTGAGATTTCCGAGGTACTCTATATAGCGAGGTGGGTCCGATGACGCTTGGATAAGAAACCGAAACCGCCGTGACAGCCGGGGAAATGTTGACGATGCAGAGAGAGGATTTTGGGCTTAAAGTATGTGCGAGTAAGCAAAAACAATACAATGCAATACCAAGAACCCCTTTGGGTCGTCCACCACTGGGCGCGATCGGTCAACAGCGCTCTCTCAGGATCGAACACAATACCAAGTCAAACGCCGCAAGCAACCACGGGCATTGCATGAACGCTGCAAGCCCATTGCTCCGTCTTGGAAAGTGACAACGAAGCGTCGTCGTCGTTATATGTATGTAGATCATTCGGTTGGTATGGATAAGACTTTACCAGTGGTTCGTCGGCGATATGTATGCATAAAGACTACCTGCAACATCAGGGTGAACGGGGCTTCCGATGGGATGGGGAATGGGAGTTGCTTCCGTTTTATCAGCCTTGTAGGTGATTGTTTACACTACTCGTTTGGATGCCACAGGAGATTAAAAAACGCTGGGAACTCGCCCTTAGGAGCTCTAGGTCACCAGGATCGTTCAGGCAATCCGACATCCCTATCTCCAACCCAACTAACAATTGCTCGATAACAGGTCTACGATACCTTCCCTCTTTGCCGGTCCAGCTAGCGCCTCTTCGCTTGTTGCTTTTTAAGCGCTAGCCCAGGAGAGAGCTACCGTATCTGTGCAGTGGCGCTCGGAGGTTAATCTGTCTAGCCGAGGCGGGATGGGATCTGGGATAAATGCCTACTTCAGTAGGTGGGAATAATTGTTCACTGGTGTTGCAGCAGATAGAGTGGAAGATGTTTGACGCTGTTTGAAGGAGTATCATAGAAGCTAGAAGGGTAGGGGGGAGAATGACTTGGATCGTGAGATTTACGAGGGAATTTGTCACGGCAAATCGGGGCATGGATGGCCCGTGTTCGCTATGCTTTACTTGGCCAGGGCTGAAAATTAGCGGAATGACGATTGGTGTCAAAGATCCACTTTAATTCCTGTCAGCCTCATCAAGTCAAAAATGTCCGTTCTGCACCTCTCACTCGTCCCCAGTTAAACTGCACGTCTGTCTCCACACCAACCCACCCCGGAGAGCTGAGCTTGTGTCCGCACAACTTTGCAGTTTGTCACTCGCTGCTCTATTCTCAGTCGCTCTCTTGTATTTATACTATCTCTTGGTTATATCTTTCTCGTGCTGGCGCGATAAAAAAAGGTGTCCCGTCTCCCAAGCATCTCGATCAACATCCGCTAAACCCATTTCGGGCGAAAAAGAGGCGTGTAAAAAGCAAATATTTACAGCTCGACAGCTTGCGTGTCTTACTTGGTTCGGTGTTGTTGTTGGCTTTGGGACATAGCACAAGATGCTTATCGAGCCGGGTTTACCGATTCTTTCTTCCTCTTCTTCTCTGTCCTCTCGCTGCTCGACTCCTCACCCTCGACTCATCCTTCCTCGTCGACCTCCCTCGAATCCGCAATTGTTGGCGAAGACAACTGCGTTTCGAGTTACCCACCTCTCTGGGACATCCGCATATTCACCCCGCATAAATATAAGACTTGCTTCCTCCACGTATGGCCGTTCACTCCCGGTTGCGAGTGAGCTGCTGCTGATATGCCCCATTAGATCACGCAGATCCTAAGACCCAAGCACAACAAATCGTCAATGTTCCGTTCCGTAGCAGCGGAGGCCTCAATGCCAACTGAGTGGCGGCCGAAAACCCACATTTCGTTCCGGATGTACGCACGCACTCTTCTTCACTCGTCTACAGCGTCCCGACTAACATGATCGGCCAGAACCCTCCCGGCAACTACTCATGCGCGTACCGTCGACGTTCTCGGGTCGTGGGACAACTACCGGACCGCCATTCCGTTGGAGCAGGACCGTCGGGTCGGACAGGATGTGTGGAAGGGGATATTTTCGCAAAACGGAGGACTCGAGATGGGGACTGAGCATTACTACTATGTATGTTTATTGCAGCGTAGGTCGTCGAGTGAGACACGGGCTGACGGAAAGGGGGGGTAGTTTCTGTTGGATCGGAAACACTGCATTCCGGATCCGCAGTCGACTCCAGCGTCATTGGCCGTCGATACAAAATTGGGGAAGCTCATTTCGGTACTGTACGTTCCCGTCGAGCTGCCGCCCACCCCCGAGGTACCACAGCACCAACAGCACCAACATCAGCCATCGACAGCGAGTGCTCGCACCACGATATCGGAAACGTCGATTTCTCCAGCCAGTGCAGTCGGGTGCTCGGTATTTGCCGATTTCGACGATGGAGGGGTTGCATTCGAGCAGCCACGCGAGGCCCCTCCCCCCGTCAGCGTCGCAGATAAGATTGCAACGGTGGCGAAAGGAGGCAGCTTTAGAGATAGATTGCGCGTGCGACGGAGTGTAGCCAGGATGCTAGGATCACCCGAACCCGAAGATCAGGAACACTATCAGCTACAACACAAAACGAAGCGACGGCGCGGGTGGGGTCTGCAGCTGAGTGTGTCTACCGCGTTCCTAAAGAAGAGTTACCGGTCACACGGTGAATACTTCTCGGAGGACGATGAGGAGACATTACCGGACGCCACCGCCGCCCCACCATCACCACTCCCACCCAGGGATGAAGACGCAATCAGGGATATTGCCGGCTACCTAAGAAGTACCCACCACACCCCTGTTTCTGCATACCCTGTACTCTCAGCTGCTTCGGAATCTAGCCCGGGGATGTACTCGTCCTTCTACAGCAGCGAGGAGGACGACGAGATCTCGACACCCGTCGACGAGGCGCCACGGCAGTACCTAAAGTACTTCAATTTCGACGAAATCAAGTGCGGTGCTGCGGTAGATGATGTGGTGGTACCCGAGGAACGGGGGTGCGTCAGGTCGCTGGGGTGTCTGCGAGAGCAGGTGGCCGGGGAGGCAAAGTGGAGGAGGGAGATGGAGAGTGAGTTGGGGTATTTGGGGAGTGTTGTTGTTTAGTTCCGGTGGGTTTACTAATCTCAAGCTTTAAGTCTCTCTTTCTATTTTCCTTCGTTTTTAATCCTGGGATTTAGAGGCGTTTCTGTCTGTCGCTCCATACCCTTTTCCTTTCTTGTTTTTGCATTGGCGATATGTGAGGGGGTGGTTGCATTCTTTCTATATACTGTACTTACTTTACGGTCGTTTGGGTGGGGTGGGTTGGGAGTTTTGCATTCTGGCTGGGTGGTTGGCTTTTTGTGGTAAACGCGGGCGGAGTTGCATATATACATACGTACATACAAAGGGTTAATATTGGGAGCTCATGGAGGAGTGGAAATAGTGGTGATGGGAGGGTGAGCTACTGATCCTCTGATCTACAGTATAATAATACACATACCCGTATCCTACACTTTCTCATCTACTGATCACTCCTCCCGCACTCCTTCTCTTCGGCAGATTCTCGTTCGGATCCCACTCTCCAGGCTTAAACCCCCTCACCTTCTCGTCTTCACACTCTGCCCATGGATCGTGGGTCCTCAACCCATGCGCTCTTCCCCTATTATCTTCTCCTGCCTTCCTTTCAACCTCCGCACCCTCTCCCCCCAAATCTGTCCCCACTTCTCCTCTGCCCATATTCTGCTTCCTTTGTAACCCAGAGTCGTTACAAAACTTCGTATTCGACTCAAGCACTGAGTCCTCTGGCGGGTGGGGGCCGGCATTGAGTAAACTAGGCTTAGCGGCCCATCTTGCATCCGCCAAAGCTGCATTTTTGGCTAGGACCTCTTGCCGCGTGTTATTAGCAAGCTGCTCTTCGATCGTGGGCGCGGGAATCCGGGTTGCGCGTAGCCATTGATGCCAGGCGGGGGAAACGGCGGAAGCGTAATCGGCCCAGTCGAGGGATTTATCTTTAAATATGACGGTGCGCCGCTGTCTGGAGGTGTTAAGGCGATCACGGAACTCCCAAAAGGTGTTCCCTTTGAGGTCCATACCTGCGGCTATTAGTGCGGGAGGAACGGTGGGGAGGAAGAATAGAGCGTGCCGACGAAGTATATTTTCCGCCATGGGAAACGGTGAGAGCGCCAGGTGTACCAGAGCCTTTGCCAGGGCGTGCCGAGAATGTGTTTGGCGGGCATTGTTGGTGGTGCAGAGAAGTAGCGAGCTGTGACGTCGTCGCCTGTGTGCCTGTGTAACCTGCAGCGAATGAAGCAAGCCCAAATACAAACTGCGGCAATTAGTTACCCGGTGTCCGTCTGCTGCCTACGCAACCTCGACATTCCGCCTCAATCAACCTCACCACCGCAATGTCCCTCCCCCGTCTCTTCTTCCGCCCCAAACTCCCTCGGTGCCCGCTCCCTCGGTTCTTTACGATGGCACCTCCGATACCCAAACCCTCTCTCTCCGCTCGGCTAAAGTCGCTCTCCAAAGAATACGGCTACTCCGCGCTGGGAGTGTATCTCGGCCTCTCCTTGCTCGATTTTCCATTCTGCTTCCTTGCCGTGCGCACAATCGGCAGTGAGAGGATTGGTGAATACGAACACATAGTTGTCAACAAGTGTTGTAGTGCATACAATGCGGTCGGATCCCAGGTCGGGCTGCCAATTTGGAAAAAGCACGAGGAGGTGAGAGAGGAGAAGAGAGAGGGGAAAGCCAGTGAGTCCTGTTGGTTGCTGGCCGAGACAGTGCTAATAGGCGATAGCTATCTGGACGGAACTTGCACTGGCGTACGCGATCCATAAGAGCCTCATTTTCATCCGAGTCCCGATAACCGCCGCTGTGACACCGAAGGTGGTCAAAACACTACGCGGATGGGGATGGGATATCGGAAAGAAGGGGAAGCCAAAGATCGTGATGCCGGGGAAGAAGGGCAAGGGGACCGATTGAGCAGAAGTACCAGACCCTCGAGGGGAGAATTGTTGGAACGGATGTATGATACTCGACTCTGTTACTTTTTGGCATCCCAGCGGGCGGTGCGGCTATTTCATAATGAACAGCTGCTGGGTGTTTTTCGTTTTTGTGTACACTAGATTCCCAGTTCTTGAGCGGTTATAGATCTCGTTGAAAGCATAGATTCTCGAAGATATAGTATCAGGCTCAAAATCATTTCGCACTGCTCGCACGATTTACCATTTTGCACGATTTTCCTCCAGTACTGTAGCTGCAATTGCTTGGACGAGGTTCATGCAATACAAAATGAGGTTGAAATATTTACGAATGGGGCCGAAAGCTGTGTTACAGTACCCGATTCTGAAGGATACTATCTCCAAGTCCACCTCAGCACCATCTCCAAGTGTGGTAATGATGGGGGTAGAGATGGAAAACCCAAACCCAAAGAGGATATCTGAATTGACTCAGCCAGCAAGCTCCAATTGTTTATTCGGTGACGAAGACATTCGATGGACGTGGATGAAGCTGTCTGCATGTGGGAGCGGTTCGGCCAGACTTTGTATCTACACTAGTAATACTAAGGCTCATATCCGCGGGATGGAGTCTCTGATCCCAATCTGGGGATTTTTCACCACCGCGGACTGCAGTTGTCCCATTAGTAAACATATAGCTCACATAGGGTGAGATCACTAGCATCTTCGTGTTTCTCGTTCCCGCGTTGTTTTTTGACGGTGGGCTGGCATCACTGGCCCATCCTCTTCTCCCTTAAGTCCCAACTGAAATTATTCCCTGAAATTCAAAATAATGGGGATTTTCTAAAGGAGCGCAAAATCACCGGGGTTCTTTATTACAGTTTGAGATGTTTGCCTCCAGATCTGACAACTTCAGCTCGGTCGTGCAGTTTCACTTGTTGCTCAGACGGTACCCCCCCCCGTAAGAGTAGGTGCTGTAAACACCAAGGCCCCAGGCTGAAAATCTGCGATTATTACTTTTGCTCTCACCTCAGGTGTCGTTTCTACCGCTACAGTTGCTGTGCAACAGAATTTACAGGATATAATTCACCGCTCTACGTAGCTACCCGAACGATGACAAAATACCGCCCTTCAATGGCAGTAAGATCTCTATCAATCATATAGAGCCCTAAATACATCTAGCTTCCTCTAACAGTGGTGGGGCTGCGGATGCTGGAATGTGCGCTACTTCCTGGTGCATCATGATATATCACTCAACCCCAAGACCTCAGACAGACTTCGAATGTAACCATATTTTACAGCAAGGATGGAGTGAGACCTCTACAGACGGACCCGGTGAGCCTTGATTCTTGGTACTTATCCCGCCCGGTGGTATGTTCATACGGGATCCTGGATCCACTTTTTCTCCTACCTTATTCGCTATCACTCGTGATTCGGAGAAGATCACTTCAAACTCCGAGTATTTGTTGACTCCATGATATATTAATATTCCGTACCTACGTACAGTACTCCAATTCATGCGTCCTCTCACCCAGTTAAGTTAAATAGAGAGTAGAGAAATAATCATTACCAATATGTACGCTCGCTCAACCAAAAAAACGAGAAGAGATTTCTAACACGCACGCACACAGAAGCCCAGTCAACATTAAATCATGACAAAGTTGCAAGCAGAACTCCCCACAGCATAAAAATCTCATAATGCAATGAACGAACCCCTCCCACCCCCGCCCAACAATAAAATGAAAGCGACAAAGTAAAAGAAACAAAAAAAACACCGTCCAGCGCAATGCCGCAACAACGACTGCTATGCTATATGCACTCACCCTTTTCAAAAACGTCCGTCTCTACCGCCAACTAAAACAGCTTCTTCCACCAGCTTCCGCCGGCGCCGGACCTGCTCTCCCTTCCCGTGGTAAACCCCTCAGCATCCGTCATCTCCCCAGCAAACCCATAACTCTTCTCCTTTCCTTCCTTCTTCCTCTTCCTTCGTTCCCTCCTCACCTCAGGATCCTCTTCCTTCTCCTTCTCCTTCCGCTCCTTCTTATGTTTCTTCTTTGCAAATGGCTCCTCGACGAGTGGCGGCGAATCAAGCACCTGCTTCCTTGCTTCCTTCCGTTCTCGTCGCCGCTGAAGCCGCCGCGCTTCCTGTTCCTCCTCGATTGAGGACCCAGAGAAACGTACGTCCTTTTCGATGATGCGACGGTGCGGGTGGTAGTCGGATTGTGAAGTGTTTGGGGCTATGTCGACACTCTCGCGACGGCTATGGCGCAATGGGACGGGAATGTCGCTGTTGCGGCGGGAGGGTGCAAGCATGTTGCTAACGTCGACGCCCTCGCGGTGGCTGCGGCGGCGCACGGGGTGGTGTTCCGATTGGCTAGTGTGGTATCCTGCCATCGCCGCGCGGTCCTTTTTCTCTCGTCTTCGCTGTCGACGGGTTTCACGCTCCAGGTCTTCGGCGGTGTACGGGTTCTCCTCGTGAAGGCCATTGGGAGTGTATCCACTCGCGGAGTAACCGGCAGTGTAGCTTGTGTCTTCGTTGGAGCGGTTGGAAGAGCTCTGTAGTGAGCCCTCCTTGCTGCCCTCCTTTGCAACTCTTCTGCGCCGACGCTCTTCTCGCCGCGCCTCGCGTTCCTCCGGTGTTTCGTCGGCCGGGATGGGGCGTGAGGTTCGACGCTCGGTCCGCGGGCGGGAGAGTTTTTCGGCTTCCTTTTGGCGACGTTCGGCCTCCTTTTCGGCGTGGAGGCGGGCCTTTTCTACCGCGTCTTTCTCGGCTGCCTTCTTGCGTCGGCGCTCAATACGGCGGCGTTCCTTGTCTACTTCCTCTTGTTGGCGACGGGCAATGGTTTCTTCGGCGAGACGTCGCGCCTCCTTTTCTGCACGTTTGCGACCGCGGCGAGCGCGACGCTCGGCTTCTTCGGCGTCGGAGGCTGTACCGGGGAGGAGAGCACCTTCCATGACGGGGCGACTGCGGCGACCGATTTCGTTGCCGTCGGTGTCGGTGAGGACGATCTGTTTGTGGCGCCTCATGGCCTCGAGAGTGACATCGGCCATGTCGCGTTTCTTGCTCTTGCTTTTGTGGCGGCGGGGACGCTCGTCGATGATGTCCTCTGGTAGTGGTGCGGGCTCTGACTCCGGTTCGTAGGCAGGAGATTCGGAGGCGATATCTTCGTCGTCGTCTGCGGTTGGCACAGGAGGATCGGAAACGTATTCAACGTCTCCATTGAGATGTGGTGGTGGTGCGGTAAGGGCTGGAGCGTTGTCGAATGAGAACTCTTCCTCTTCGGGTTCAACATCCGCCTCTGCCGCAGCTGCAGCTGTAGCCGCAAGCGCAGCCTCTTGAGCCCTGCGAACCTTCTTTTCTCTTTTCCGACGCTCCCTTCGTTCGGCACGCTCCAGTTCCTCTTGTCGGATCCTTTCCTCTTCCTCTTCACGTAACCGTTGTTCCTCTTGTTGTCGTTCGTATTCTTGTTGCCGTTTATACTCTTGTTGCTGCCGTTTGTATTCTTGTTGGTGCTCTTGCTGTCGCTGATATTCTTCCTCTTGGCGCTGTTGCTCTTCGGCTATCCTCTGCTCTTCTTGCAGTTGTTCATACTCTTGTTGTCGACGCTCGTACTCTTCCTGTTGACGCCGCTGCTCCTCCGTCTTTCGTTGCTCTTCCCCCCCCCGAAGCATCTCCGTTGGGCTTATAAACGGACTTCTTCCCAACGCTCCTCTCGTCCCTGACCCTAGTCCTGGGGCTGGTGCAGGTGCAGGTGCATGGGCTGGCGCCGTGAAATATTTTTTGGGCTCCTTAACAGCCTCCAACGCAGGTACGGGTTTGGGTTCAGGCTCTGGTTTCGTCTCCAACGCCTTGCCCTTCTTCTTTTTCCGGTCGCTTTTACGTTGCTCCTTTTCGTTCACTGGTGGTGGAGGAAGAGGGGCGGGTGCTTCTTCGGGAAAAGCGCCAGACATCGCGTTGTCATCTTCGACTGGGGCCGGTTTAGATTCAGGTTCCAGTTCCGGCATTTCTTCTACCGGTTCGGGTGCGCGTGGGGTAGGTACTGCTGGTGTGGGAGGGAGGAGATATTGTAATGCACCCCCAAGGAATCCCTTTGGAGCTCTGGGAGTTTCCGGTATAGTTGGTGAATGTGACAAATCATTTTCTCGCAGGATATTAGCATGCATATCGATAAAATAGGATCTCACCTTCAACCGACAGTCATACCTTCATCTCCCGGTTCAGCAGAGTCCTCCTGATCTCCATCTTCCGCCGGGTCCAGGTTAAATTGAAGCACTGCCTCCGGTTCCGGTTCGGCTGTGACAAACTCCGGTTCATGTTCGGGCTCGGTGGGCGCTGGTGCCGGTGCCGGTGCTCGTGCTGGTGCCGGTGCGGTACCTTTAATAGCATTCTTTTTTCGTTTACTCGCTTCTTTGTTCAGCTTCCACAATTCCCTCAGCCCCACGACGCGAGCAGGGCTGCCGCTGGCATCGACTTCTACCGAGCCGGATGTACGTTTGACTTGTTGCGGTCGGGGTGTACGAGGTGCTAATGATGGTTTTGGCTGCTCACCTTGACTCTCAGCTTCAATTTCTCCCAGAAATTCATCATCAATTATCGAAACATCAACATCACTCGCATCACAGATATCGTTCTCAACCGCCACAGTTGATTCTGGTTCTGCCACGTAGTATTCTTGCACGTCTTCGCAGGCCCCTTCGTCCTCGAAGTTTTCTACGGGATTTCTGGCGTCGGCAACTTCGACCTCGAGTGCTTCCACAGCCGGTTGCTCTTCTTCATCGGTTTGTGGAATAGGAGCAACATCAGCAATGGTGTCCTCGGTGACCGTCGTTGTCTCCGTCGTCATCTCCGTCGTCATCACTGGGGTATCATCGTTCACCTCTTGTGCATCTTCCTCGACGTCCCAAGCAGCAAGTATCTCTTCATCTTCTTCAATAACCTGTTCCACGGTGGCGGGAGGGTCATCTGCGGGAGGATGAGAAGTGAGAGTAGGGGAATGTTCGGGTTCGAGCTCTTCAGATTGTGAGTCGGAATCAGGGTCAGTGCTAACCTTCATTGCCTCCACCGCCCGTGCCGCCAATTCCTTTTCCCTTCTGTCCTTCTCCTTCTCCCTTTTTTCCTTCTCCCTTTTCTCCTTCTCCCTCTTCTCCTTCTCTCTTCTTAAGGTGACTTCCCGTTCCTTCCTCTGCCTTTCTTGTTCCTCTTTCTCTTCTCGTTCGCGTTTGGGCTGTTTGGGCTTCGACGGGAATAGAGATCCTAATATCTGCTCCTGTTTTTTGAGCTTGTCGGCCTTTTTCTTCTCTCTTTTGAATGGTGCTGGTGCCCATTCTGGCTCGGGCTCTGGGGCAGGCGCGGGTGCAAGTGCAGGTGCGACATCGTCGTAGTCCTCTGGAGGAAGTTCGTCTTCTACAGGTGGTTCGGCTTCAACTATTCTCTCTGTTGGATTAGCTTCGACCACTTCCGGTGTTATCTCAACGACTTCGATCAAGTTTTCTGGCTCTAGTCTTAGCTCGGCGATTACGACTTCTCTAGCAGCTGCTGCTTCGACTTCTGCTTGCTGTTCTGGTTCTGGTTCGGGAGCTGGCACAGGTTCGACTGGAAGAGGTGGAGGAGGTGGAGGTGCAGGGGCAGGGGCAGGAGCAAGAGCAGGAGCAGACGCAACCTTCGGCTCGGTCTTCGGTTCTATCCTGACTTTCTTAAGCCTTCCTCTTGCTACTAACGCCTCCGGTATAGGAGCAGCCTTTGAATCTGCCGCCGCAAGTTCCGCTGTATGCTTCTGTGCCGGTTTCTTGAGCCTAGCCCCAGCGAGACCGCCGAACATGGTTGCCACTGGTGCGTATTCATATGGCTTTGGCTGCGCATATTGCGGCTTCTCTGGGGCATATTCGAATGCTTTCGGTTGAGCATACAGTGGTTTCTCGGGGACAGGCGCATACCCTCGGTTGACGTCTGCGTACTTGGCGGTTGGGACCTTTGCGTAGAAGCCGTCATCTTCTGGCTCATTTCCTTGCTCGGGTTCTGGATCGGCTGCAGCCGTATTCAGTGCAGGTGCTTCGGTTTCAGGCGAGCGCTCTGGAAGGTCATCGGGGTCCGGTGCATCATCTACATCCCCCAGCTCCACTCCCCCAAAATCCGTTTGGAGTGTTGGGTTTGGCGTATGTGATGGGGACGATTTTGGCTTCTTAAACCAACCACCAATCATCCAGGAATTTTCCTCGTGCTTCTTTTCATGATCTACGACTGGTGATCGTGATGGCACCCTCTGCGGTGTTAGTTCATCAAGGTCGCCTGGATCTGGCGCTTCAGTCTCAACTTCTGGCTCTGCTACGGGCTCTGGTTCTGGTTCTGGTACTGGTACCGGTTCCGGGTCTTTAGGAGGTTCAGGATCCCGACCCTTCTTGCTTTTCTTTCCGTTCCTTCCCTTTTTGCCGACAGCTTGGAAATCATCTTCCAGTTTCGTTTCTTCCACTTTCTTTCGTTCTTCTTCTTTCTTTCGTTCTTCCTCTTTCTTTCGTTCTTCCTCTTCCTGGCGTTCTTTATCCTTTCTCTGGCGCTCTTCCTCTTCAAGCTTCTTCTCAGCCTTTTGTCGTTTCGTTTCTTTCCTCCCTTGCCCTTTTCTTTGACCTTCGAGGCGTTTCTGTTCGAGGCGCTCTTGTTCTTCGAGGCGCTCCCTTTTGAGGCGTTCTTGTTCGAGCCGCTTCTCTTCTTCGAGTCGCTTCTCTTCTTCGAGTCGCTTCTCTTCTTCGAGCCGTTCACGTTCGAGCCGTTCACGTTCGAGCCGTTCACGTTCGAGCTGCTCCTGTTCCAGGCGTTCTTGCTCAAGGCGTTCCTGTTCTAGGCGTTCCTGTTCCTGTTCCTGTTCCAGCTTTTCCTTTGCAATCTGTGCCTCGTTTTCGAGCCGTTCATGTTCGAGTCTCTCCACTTCGAGCCTCAACCGCTCCTTTTCTTGACGTTCCTCTTCTTCCTCCCTCTTCCTCCTCCCCTCCTCTTGCTGCTTCTTGGAACCTTTGGTCTTATTATCAAGGGGTGCCCAAGGATCACCATCAGCGCTCCCCCAGGCTGCAGCAGTGTCATCACCATTACCCCAGTCATCGCCGCCATAGTCCGGAGGATCCAGAAAGCTCTTCGTCTGACCCCAGATACCTGGCGACTTTTGAGCTGGCGGCGCCGCAGGTGGCGGCGACGGCTCTTTCTGCACCATCTTCGTCTTTTTCAAAATGGTCCCCCAAAACCCGCCGCCGCCGGACTCTTCTTCTTCTTCCTTGCGTTTCCGCTCCTCCTCCTCTTTCTTTTTCCTGTCTTCCTCGGCACGTCGTCGCAATTCGGCAGCTTGTCGCCGCATTTCTTCTCTCTTCAGGCGTTCTGCCTCGACTTTGGCAGCGTGTTCCTTCCGCAGGCGCTCTGCCTCTTCCTCTTCTTCCTGCTTCTTCGCGGCTTCCTCCTCCTCCTGCTTCTTCGCGGCTTCCTCCTGTCTCTTGCGCTCTTCCTCCTTCTCCTTAGCCTTACGTTCCTCCTCCTCCTCTTCAGCTTTTTTACGGGCCTCTTCGTCCTTCTTTTTCGCGTCCTCGTCCTTCTTCCGTTTATCTTCATCGTCGCCGTCGCCGTTGCCAGCACCGCCGGGGCTGCCACTGCCGCTTTCTACAGGCGAGGGTGCATCTCCACCACCGCCAGTGCCACCTGAAAGGTCAAGGATATTCTTCCTCTGCGCACTTTTTCCCTTCTTCTTTTTCGGCGGCATATGCGCTTTAACGTCGTATAGGCGCGTAAGATCGGGGCGCATTGGGGTGGGCGCGATCGGGAGTGGAGGAGTAGCAGAATACGGGGGCGGTGGCGGCGGAGGAGCTCGTGTGGTGGAGGAAATGAGTAGTAGAAGCTTTGACGACGATGGAACACGCGCGGTTGCTAATGTTTCTGTTTCGATCGAGTAGCTAGGAGGAGGGGGAAGCTCATCGTCGCTGTCGTACGGAGGTGGAGGTGCGGGGAGCGCCGGTGGTGATGAGGGTGGTGTGACCTGCATGCATACCTTGTTAGCTCTGGCTTTGCTAGCTTGGGGAAGAGGAGAGGAGTGAAGGAATGTCAACATGCCTCTGAGAGCTTCGATGAGAGTATCATACCCTGCGCCATGGAGGTGTAAGCCGCACCGCCGCCGGGTGGGTTGGAAATTTCGTGATATCGTGGGGTCGTCTCGTCGTAACTCGGAAGATGAAAATGGGAGTTTGCCATTGTCCTGTCGTATCGTGTCGTGTCGTGTCGTGTCGTTAGTTTAGTCAGTTAGTAGTCCACCGTACCTACCCTGCCCCTTACACCCGGGCTGCTATCGACATGTAGCTGCGGAGTTGGGAAGTCTGTGGTCGTGGTCGTGCTGGTGGACGAGCTGTTGTGAGAAAATGGAAGAGGAAGAAAGAAAAGAAAGAAATAACAGGTGTAGAACGAAAGAACAAAAAGCTGCCGGGAGCACCTGCCGGGGCCGGGAACACGAAAGGAAAGGAAGGGCTAGCGCGCCTGTCACAACGAGTTGTTTTATTTACTCTATACATTTATGTTTTTTTTTTTTCTTTGCTTCGGAGTCGGTCCGCATGCAGGCTGCGAGAACGGATGGAATTGCGCTTTAAAAGACATCAACGATGAAAATGCCTTCCCTTTGTGGAGTGCATGCGATGGAGTCCCTTACACCCTTGCCACAGCGGAAGTACTCTTACAGTCCCTCCAGAAGTTTGGTGAAGGCAGAAGCAGCGAGTGGAGCATCTCAACCCAATCTCAGCTGCACGCACGCAGAGAGCTACCATCTATAAAAGCTGCAATAAAGCGCATCGCTTTGTTGAGCTTGCGATTGACCGGGGCCGGGGTGGCATCTGAATCACTCAACCCAACCAACCCATGGTCGGGTGATTGCTCTAAAAAGTGAAACCCAAATATCACTCTTACCCGACCCAATCACACGCGGCATCTGCTGGGGAGAAATGTGATATGCTGTGCACGGGTTTTCTTGGCAGGCTGCGACTGCCGTTTGGGGAGTAGGGAAAAACGTGGATTAAGGCGTCGCCGCCGCTGCCTGAGGACTTGAGCGAGGGAGACGCCGTACCTACTTAAGTAAGTGAGGCGTATGTAGTTGCGAGTGCCTGGTAGATACCCGGGGAGCGCCGAGTGGAAAGAACGGGCTTTGGAGGCAGGGTCGGCGCGCTGTTATAATTGTAGTGCTCTGTGCGGTTATAGGGTGTCCAGCCTTTTGCACTGACTGCACCATCGGATGTTGCGCATCGTGGTACATACATAAGACGTGTGCACTTAAGGTACTGACGCTGGATGAGTTGTACTCGTACATAACGCATGTCAAAACCCAAAGGAGGCATTAGACGGATCGATGCAAATGCTCGACAACCGTGCAGACGTCGTAGAGGAAGAACCGGAACTAAATAACGGCAAGCGTTAACCCTATTCCACAGTCGTGAGAACAGTGTATCTCCGCCTTCACAGCCTTGGTGAAAGGTCGATACAATCAAGACAAGGTGACATCATGCCCTCTCCATTCGATAATAATGCCTTCCCGATTAGGAGAAATTTGGAATACTCCGGTTTGTGGCACAGGCAACTATGTAGATTCGGGCGTTATGACTCAGGTCCAACTTAAGTCTCCCAACATCCCCGCAATCTTCAATATCCTGCATAATACTGCCCGCTCCTCAGTGGCTAGGATACCGGTACAGTGCGCTGTAGTTGGTGTGGGTATGAAGTTCCCGGTTGGTCTAGTTCATTTATTGTTGATGGGTTCATTTGTTCGCCCGACGGCCTGAGGTACTGGAGAATAGGGTTTTGTTATTCGCCGCCGGAAGGGATCTTAACTCGGCAAGTTTAACTTTTCTTCCTGGGCGAGGGGACGCTATTGTCGAGTAAATCCTCTTGGGGATACAGTGCATCCCAGCGGAGACTGAAGCTGAGATGCCCTAAGTCCATGAAAAGTAGCAATTCTTGAATCTAGATGCTCAGAAGTTGGTCGTGGAAGATGAAGAGTAGGGGGGTATTTGTAGAAGAGAGTAGAGTGGAGGCAGTTGATGTTTATGCTGCTGGGGGAGATGTGGATGATGTGAGATTTGGTGGTATCGCAAAAGCAAGTTTTAAATGTCTGCTGTGTACCTACAACCACTTGAGCAAGTATATGTAATTTCTTCCACATTGTTTTATACGTGCTGCATGCACTCCGAATACTCATGTTTTCTTCGTAACCACACCTAGCAATTCTCTCCCTCAGCTGATAGAGAACGATTGTGATGCTCTGACACAAGATGCGAAGAGCTAACCAAGCGAGATAAACGTACCCGATTCTTCGAATTCAACCGATTGATTGCCAGTTGACATGTTTTCTAGTGCGAGCAAGGTCTTTTCAGAACCTAAGTACTACGACACACCTATCACCGCACCCATGCTCAATGGCCAAACATCAATGTATTATTCTCCGGAGATTGCTAGCTCTCAAGGGCTTGCAATTGCTTCTATAATTGCACCAACGTCAGCTGCTTGCGCCTGATCTTGTCATCCTATTCAAGTATTCAAGGGCCGGGCGTGCTATAACGCTGGAAGAGGGTACTCCAGATATTATTAAGTTCAACATGAGGTTCCTTCCTACTTTCAAAGCCAGAGACGGTCAAATAACGGGTATGCACTTACTAGTGGTCCGAACGAACATAGGCGCTCACCGCTGGGCTTGCAGACACATCTATACGAGTGACTATGCTACAATGTGAAGCTTAAGGAGGCATCTACTGGCAGTCAGTCACTTCAGTTTAGCACGATTACGCCCTCGTACAACATTCACGCACGATTACGAGCACGACCTATCTATCCCTTATTACTCCGGATGGCATGCTGTGCCAAATAACCATTTTGTCCGAATAGCGACCCCACCGGTTCGCAAACTTCGGTGGACGGCTCGCGATATTCTAGCCTATTTACGAACTAGGGAGAGTTGCGAACGGACTCCCAAGAGGCTGTGCAATTGACATAAGGGCACTGGATCTCTGGTCCACATTTAGTGATAGGACGAGTGGAAACTCAGAGTTGGCTCGAGACATCTCGCGAATTTGAGACTTGGTCTTGGGAATCCTGAGGCTTTGTAAACCTGGTCTTGACATCCATTTCGTCAGACCCATAATCCATCCTTAGTCCTAGTGCTCCCACCTCTGAGCTACACCTTCGATCTGCTCCGCTATCTACGTTAGCCGTATACATACCAAGGTACCTATGCTCCCCCTGACTACTCAAATAGGACCCAGCAGGCAACAGAAATTTCAACAATAGGTAGACGCATTGACCAGCGAGGTCAGCCGTCGACGCTGCCAATGCCACTTTCAGTAGGATGGAAAATCAGATAAATTACCTTCAAGGTATGCACGCCAGCTCATCCACTTGCCCTACTGCCCCCTGGCCCACAACCTTCCAGCAATAGTTTCCATGTGTTCATGAGCGGGGTGAACCAATCCCTCGAGGGGTTACAACCCAGAGCATGGAAGACTGCGGAACTCAAGTCGAGCTGATGACCGAGCCAAAACTGCTGACCACCACTCTGACCTAGGAAAAGACCGCCCAGGAGAAGTTCGCATTTCCCTTGAAGGACAAAGGAGTGGATATAATTACGGAACGGAGTCCAATCTTTCTGCGGCCGACCTGTCAAGGCCAAGGGCACGATGTCAATCGACCACAGCAATGTGGGTGAACGGGAAGTTACCGCCATCGGCTCTGTCAGCGCAGAATCCCCATCTGGAATTGTGGCAGGTGTGGCTGTCGCTGCCGCGGAGTTGGTCGGCCGGAATGTTGTCCCAGCCCAGGTTTCTGGTGTAGCGATGGCAGTGATACGTGCTGCGTCTAATGTCTCGCCGTCAACCACGGGCATGGTTTTGGTGGCTTCACTGGGTGTACTCACATTTTCTATGGCAATCATTAGCTAGTTTCTGCGGGACGAGGGGAGCGGGTGATGTTGGTTGTACATATCGTTATGGATGATTATTCTGCCTCTTTCTCTCCTAAGCTTGGTTAAAACTTAATCCCCCTACGTTTTATTCTATTTACTAACCTCATAAAAATAGTGAGAGAGCAGAAGGAGGATGAGAAAGAGGATTAAACCAGTACAAGATGAGTTGAAGGAGGGGAGGTTCTTGGACCTAAAACTAACTTTACACTTGATAGCCCCAGCTTTTTGTAACGATACATAAATACATAGCACAGAATACGACCCCAAATCCGATCCATAGTATCCCATTCTTGAAATTCCTAGTATACTTAGGCGACCAAATAACCGGTAGATTTGGGTATAACCATACCAAATCGGGCGCCCTTATTTTTAACTGCCTAAGTATGCACTTATGATTCTCATTCAGCAATGCTGCGGGTGATGGATTCTGAGACTACGCTGATACAATCATCCACACCATTGTAGATAGTTGAGTTGGGATTGATGAGACCATCTATACCACAGAACAAGGCTGTTGAGTGTATATCTGGGTGGCAAATGGAAGCTTTGTAAAGACAGATTAAATTATTTTTTGTGTAAGTGCATAATAATCGGGACAAATCTGAAGTAACGTTCTCTTATATATATTTTGAGTCTTTCTCTTCTTTCCTCTCTCTACCATAGAATACATGCACACGGTTCTCCCTATATTGCAACAGAGAAATCCGTGAACATCGCGAGTGGGGCCTTATGATCTGGCCGCGGAGGATAGGATATATATAATAACCGCAATTGCCGTATGGGGGAAAGTATCTTGATAACTTCTAAAAGTTGTCGTTCGAGTCTACATAGAATATTTATTCACAAATCTCGAGCCTAAATAAGGAAACGCCCCAGGACTGTTCGTCTCGTGTGCAACATTTATAGTTGCGAACTCGAAGAATTGTACGTGAACGGTTGAAATGCCGTGGGATGATGAGATAAGATAAGATGGTTGGTCGATCAGGGGGTAACAACGACAACACCTTCGCAAGCAAAGTACCTCCGACCTTAGCATCGAAGACAATCCTGCAATTATAGGTAGCGGTGAGTAGAAGAGCTATTGGCCTTCAGTGTGCGTTACTGACTGACCTTACAATCCCTCATTCCCAGGCTTCGTGTACAAAATACACTAGAACAATGCACAACTGACTTGTTTCAATCTGAACCTAAAGCAACTACCAAAACGAGCTTGTCTCGAGGCCGTGTCAATTTGTTCACTACGGCGCTGCCAGATGGGACGAGTGCTCCGTTCGACGAGTTGGTAGGAACTACGTTACAGGAAAAAATATAGAGTGTATGCTCAGGCCAAGCACGGAACATTCGTCTTACGACCACATCGTATTAACTATCTAGCTGAATCCGTGATTTTTGTAGTGCGTGCAAGATACCTAGGAGGGTGAACAAACTATTTCTATTGGCCTGGTTTTAGTGCACGTGTTGGATGGGCTCTAAAAAGTCTCGCTTGAGTCCGAGTATGCAAACTGCACGAGCTATAGATATCATGGATTCAGCCAGATAATACGGTAACTCTAGAGGGTAACCCCAAAAATTTAGGTGTGGCTCTGGTATATAAGACAAGGGATTTTTTTGTGGCTGCGCCGCCAGAGCCTCATTCGCTCGGCAACGAGAGACTAGCGACGAGACAAGGAAAGGGAACACGGCTGAAGCTCTAATAAATAAGGTGTTTTGACATAGTACTGTTACGAAAATGTAACAATTAACAAAATCAATCGAGGACTCGAGGCAGATACACATATGCCTTGCGCTGCGCCCTAAATGTCTCAGCTTCTGGAGTGCTACGTAGGCACTCACACTGCGTATAAGTATGTACACCAATGGTGTTTACGGAATTGGTGTAACCAAAATGCGGATTCACAGCCCCACCTCATGAGGCTGCAAGCTGATCTTCCAACCGCTCCCTCTCTCTTCTATCATCTCCCGTCTATCTCTATCCTCTACGTAGCTACAGCAATGAATGCGGGCTATGGCGTAGGCGACATCATTGCTGTTTACAACCTTGCCTGGTCGGTCTACAAGTCCTGTAGAGATGCGCCGCAAGACTTCCGCATCATTTCCGGAGAAGTAAACCGCTTGCACACCGTCCTCAAGGAGACCCGGGATGTGGTACAAGACCTGACTCGGAAAGAACGTCTGGACTCGAAGAAGGATGTCCAACTTCGAGGCCTTACGATGGGTTGTCAGGAGGTTCTCACGGAATTACAGGAACTATTATCCAGGTTCCACCGCTTAGGATCTCGCAACAGAATTACACTTGATCGCCTTCTGTGGTCACAAGGCGATGTAACGGCTTTACGAGAACGGATTGTATCGAATATCACCTTGCTTGGAGCGTTTTGTAACACTGTTCAGATGTGCGTTCTCCTTGTCGATGAGGTAATACTACTGACCCACGAAACAGGTCATCGCAAGCCCGGCTTGAGCAAAAACTCGAGAGCTTCATAGAAGAAGTCCGTTCTGGAATGAAGGCGGATTCGGTTGTGTCTTCCGCATCGTTGGGCGAGAAAGAAGCCTGGAGACAGCTACGCAGGGAACTTCGTGAGGCCGGAATTTCTAAGACTGTGATAAAGGAGAAGAGGGCGTTTATTGTCTCCTGGTTTCAAGAAGCCATGGCCGCCGGTGATTTCGATGGAAGTGATACAGAGACGTTACGGCCTGCAACCAGCCGTACCTGGCTTCCTCCAATTGCATCCACTAAGCGAATATCCGATTCTGGGGATAACTTGCTTAAGTCTTCGAAACGGGGCAAGAAGAAACGGACAAAGAAGCAATCGGCAGTGGCTCAATCTGACATAGAGAGGACAAACGACAACTCGGCCCGTAACAGACGGACAGACCCGGAAAAGGATAACCGCAACACTTCGAAAGATCGTCCTAAAGCTACATTGTGTCCGATCGATCGCGATACACAGAAAAAACCGATCTCCATAGCCGGCCGCACCAAAAGCATCTCTGGGCCGTCCGAGTCACCCCGAGACTCTCGAACTAAGAGTAAAGCGATCTCCCCGATTAATACCGCATCACAAGCTTCCGAAACCCCGAGCCCCAAAAATCTACCGATTCCGAGCGAAACTCATCCTCTGGCATCACTATCACCCCCGATTAGTACCATCTCATCAACTCCCGAAACCCCGCCCTCAAAACATACACCGATTCCAAGTGAAACTCTCTCTCCGGTAACCCAAACACCATCACCCTCTCCTCTACAATTACCGTCGCAGCCGACAGGGACCACCCACACCGTTGAAATGGGGAAGGTTGACAAGACACTACTGATGGCTGCCGCAGAGAAGGGGGACATCAAAGTGGTGTTGTTCCTATTGAATTCCGATGCAAATATCATGGAAGCGGCGAAAGATGGAAGTACAGCGCTGCATGTAGCAGCCAAGTTTGGGAAGAAAGAGGTGACACAATTGCTATTAGACCGAGGTGCAGATATCGAGGCAGTGAAGAGCACCTACAGGTGGACAGCACTACATCAGGCAGCTCACTATGGGGAGAAAGAGGTAGTACAACTACTGTTGGATCGAGGTGCAGATATCGAGGCGATGGCGACGAATGGATGGACAGCACTGCATCACGCAGCTCGCTATGGGGGGAAAGAGGTAGTACAATTGCTGTTGGATCGAGGTGCAGATATTGAGGCAGTGATGGACGACGGATGGACAGCACTGCATCTCGCAGCTCACTATGGGGGGAAAGAGGTAGTACAATTGCTGTTGGATCGAGGTGCAGATATTGAGGCAGTGAAGAACAGCGGATGGACAGCACTGCATCTCGCAGCTCACTATGGGGGGAAAGAGGTAGTACAATTGCTGTTAGATCGAGGTGCAGATATGAAAGCGACGACGAAGGATGGATGGACAGCACTGCATCACGCAGCTCACTATGGAGGGAAAGAGGTTGTACAATTGTTGTTGGATCGAGGTGCAAATATTGAAGCGGTAGAGACTTCGAAGGACTTCGAGGACGGATGGACAGCGTTGCATCACGCAGCTTGCTATGGGGGAAAAGAGGTATTACAATTACTGTTGGATAGAGGTGTGGATATTGAGGTGACGACGACGACAAAAGGATGGACAGCGCTGCATCTCGCAGCTGAGCGTGAGAGCATAGATGAAACACAATTACTATTGGATCGAGGTGCAAATATGAAGGTGGCGGCGAAGGAAGGATGGACGGCATTACATCGTGCAGCTTACTTTGGGAGGAATGAGGTAGTACAATTGCTGCTGGATCGAGGTGCAGATATTAAGGCGACGATGACGAGTAACGGATGGACAGCGTTGCAATATGCAGTTGATTCGGGGCACGACGAAGTTGCGCAGGTGTTACTTCAGCATGGCTCAAAAGTAGCAAGAAAGGACGAGAGTGGACGTACTCTTCAACTTATCGCATGTGACGACAACATAGTCCGATTCCGCCACTTCCGCAGCCAGGCACAGATTCAGAGGCCAAAGAATATTTGGGAAAGGTCGGGGAAAACATAAACGCAAGTGTTTCCCTCTAACCAGCCAACAATGTACAAATCTAGCTAACAACAAGGGCAATAGTCTCCGAGGTAACGCATCCCGGTCATGGCGGCCCAGATTGCCCACCCTCTGAACAAGCCGTCCTCATCATGGACCGGGCCTTACGGCAGACATAGAGAGCGAGATAGGTTTTCATCGTTGCTTATTCCGTTACTTTCTTTTGTGTCGTCGTCATGGTAGGAAAGTTGAAGTTGGGTCGCAGCGTTGTACTTTAGGGTTTCTGGAGGCTGGACGGAGAGGACACAGGGGCGGCCAGTTATGTTTCTGAAGCGGCGTGGGGGCGGGTAAAAGATGTGGGGTATTGTTTTAAGTGGGACTCGTAATTGCGGCGGACGGGAGAGTATCTTGATAACTTGTCGTTCGAATTTACGCAGAATATTTATCTACAAATCTCGAGTCTAAGCAAGGAGACGTCCCTCTCGTGTGCAACATTACAGTTGCGAACTCGAAACGGTTGAATCGAAGGGTTTAGTGGTGGGCATGAGATAAGATAAGATGGATTGAGGTGGGGTTATGAAAGTTCAAACGTTCCAATTGAGCTCACGACACCCTCACCCAAAATACCTCGAACCATAATATCGAAGGCAATTCTACAATTGTGGTGAGTAGAAGAGTTATTGGCCCTCGGGATGATTACTGACCTTGCAATCTCTCATTCTCAGGTTCCATGCACAAAATACGCGAATCAATAGGTTCATTCACTTCTGAAAATGCCCGAGTTCCGGATGATGATATTCAGTTCTCGGTAAACGTTTGTAGTACCGCCTTTAAAATGAGGTACTACATCGTTTAACCGACTTTCTATAAACGAAAGAAAGAGACAAAAAATTGCGTGAAAGGTTTATCGTAGGCAGTAACGTTCGGTGGGTTCTAAGAAGTGAATCCCCCCCCTACTGCACAAACGACACCGACAAGAAACTTTGTTCCTGAGAATATAATCTGCACAACAAGCTATACACTGGACCTAGAGCGGCTACCAAACGTCCTCCATTCAACGAGTCGGCAGGAAGAAATATAGATTGCGCGCACCGGTCGGGTTCTCAGTGTTGTGAGCATCCACATAATTCTAGAGTCAAAATCATTGACTCCAAATATTTGGTAGCTTCAGATAGTGCGGGAAAGTTGCGGCCATCTACATTCATGGCACAGCACTGTCGCTCCAATAACCAGAGGGCTTTTTGATACACCACTATTGCGAAAACTTAGAATTAAAGAAAGCCAACCGAGGGTTTAAGCATGAGGGAGAAGCATGCCTTGCGCTGCGCCTCCCTACAGCTCAGCCCTCCAAAGTGCTACATGCATATCGAACGAATGCCAATGAAATTCACGGAGCTGGTGTAACCCCGGAACGGCTCACAACCCCGCCTAATGAGGCTGCAAGCTGAATACCCTTCATTCACAACCGCACCCTCACTCTTCTGTCACCACCCAGTATTTCCATCCTCTACAGCAATGAATGCGGGCTACGGCGTGGGCGACATCATTGCCATTTCCAAACTTGCCTGGTCGGTTTATAAGTCCTGCAAAGAGGCACCGCAACAATTCCTTGAGATTTCCGGTGAAGTAAGCCGCTTGCACATCGTCCTCAAGGAAATCGAAGATGTGGTAGTCGACCTAAACGAAGACCTGGACTCAAGCAAGGAAGTTCAACTTCGAGGGCTTGCGATGGGTTGTCAGGAGGTACTCACGGATTTAGAGCAGCTATTATCCAAGTTCAGCCGCTTGGGATCTCGCAGTAGGATCACGTTCGATCGCCTTCTATGGTCACAAAGCGATGTAACGGCTTTGCGAGATCGGATCGTGTCGAATACCACATTACTTGGGGCATTTTGTGTCACTGTTCAGATGTGCGTTCTCCTGGTCTGTGGAGGAATTCTGCTGACTTATAAGTTGTTAACAGGTCATCGCAAACACGGCTTGAGCAAAAACTAGATGAATTTATGAAGGAATTCCGTTCTGGACTGAGAGCAGATTCCGTAGTGTCCGACTCTTCCGCATCTTTAGGTGAGAAAGAGACCTGGCGACAGCTACGCAGGGAACTTCGTGAGGCCGGAATTCCTGAGAGTGTAATAAAGGAGAAGAAGACTTTTATCGTCTCCTGGTTTCAGGAAGCCATGGTCTCCAATGATTTCGGCGAAAGTGATACGTGGACGCTAGAACCTGCAACTAGCCACACCGGGTTGCCTGAGAACACATCTGCAGGACGAAGATCAGATTCCAGTGATAATTCGCACAAACCCAGGAAACAGGGCAAGAAGAAACCGGCAAAGACGCAATTGGCGGTGGCTCAATCCGATATGGAGAGGACAAACCACAACCCAGCCCATAACGGCAGGCGTACACACCTAGAAAAGGATAACAGCCGCGGCCCGAAAGATCAGTTGAGGAACCGACTAAAAGCCGTGTTGCGTCTGGATACTCCGATTGACGGCGGTACACAGCAAAAACCGACCCCCACAAAAAGACGCATTCGCTGGGCGACATCCTTCAAAACACACACCCCACAGCCCATACAGGATTCCCTGTTGCCTTCGAAAAGCACCTCTATGTTGTCTGAGACACCCCAAAGTGCTCGAACTAAGGGTATAGAGATCCCCCCAATTAGTAACGTATCACCGGCTTCCGAAACTCCAGCCCTCAAAAATGCACCAATTCCGAGTAAAACTCTTCCGACATCATCATCACCTCTTATTATTGCCGCATCACCAGCTCCCGAAGTTTTGCCCCAGAACCAAGCCCAGATTGTAAGTGAAACTCTTTCTCCGGCAACCGAACCATCATCACGCTCCCCTATACCACCACCGGCACAACCGACAATGACTACACACACACCCCGCCACCCCGTCGAAATGGGCAATGTTGACAGGACGCCACTGATGGTTGCCGCAGAGAAGGGGGACATCAAAATGGTGCTGCTCCTACTGAATTCCGGTGTAAATATTATGGAGGTGATGACGGGTGGATGGACAGCGCTGCATCTCGCAGCTGAGTATGGGAACACAGATGTAACACAATTACTGTTGGATCGAGGTGCAGATATGAAGGTGGCGTCGAAGGAAGGATGGACGGCATTACATCGTGCAGCTCGCTTTGGGAAGGATGAGGTAGTACAATTGCTATTGGATCGAGGTGCAGATATTGAGGCAGTGGTGGACGACGGATGGACAGCGCTGCATATCGCAGCTCAGTTTGGGAAGGATGAGGTAGCACAATTGCTGTTGGATCGAGGTGCAGATATTGAGGCAGTGGCGAACGGCGGATGGACAGCGCTGCATCTCGCAGCTGAGTATGGGAACACAGATGTAACACAATTACTGTTGAATCGAGGTGCAGATATGAAGGTGGCGTCGAAGGAAGGATGGACGGCATTACATTGTGCAGCTTGCTTTGGGGGGGATGAGGTAGTACAATTGCTATTGGATCGAGGTGCAGATGTGAAGGCGACGATGACGAGTAACGGATGGACAGCGTTGCATTATGCAGTTCAACAGGGGCACGAGGAAGTTGCGCGGGTGTTATTGGAGCATGGTTCGAAAGTGGCAAGAAAGGACGAGAGCGGACGTACTCCTCAACTTATCGCATCTGCGAACGATGACAACCTAGCTCTAGTCCCGTCACTCTCGCTGCTGGGCGCAGATCTAGGAGCGAAAGACAACACTGGGAACATGCCTAAATGTAAATGTTCTCCCTCTGACTGACAAAACGCTGTGCAGTTCTGGCTAACATTAATGGTAGCAGCATCTGAGGACGGCGAAAGGTAGCACGATAGATGATCTATGAAACATAACTTAACTTAACGTAAATGCTTCTCTCTGACTAGTAAAATGATTACAGGTCTGGCTAACATGAAAGGCAATAGTTCCAAGTTAACGCATCTCGGACCGCCACTACTATTCTCCATGGTTGACGGTTAGGGTGCAGGGTTATACTTTTACCGCTGTTTATTCCGTTCTACATTTCTTTTGTGTCATAATGGTAGGAATGTTGGAGTTGGGTCGCGGCGTTGTGTTTTGGAGGTTTCCGAAGGCGGTGTGGGGGCGATGAGTGGAATTATTCCAACCTTAAATGTTATTTACGAAAACTTCCTCGTACCTAATGAGCTAAGATAAGATTGAATGATGACGCAAGGTCTCGGGCTAAACCGACTTTCCGCTTGGAGAGCTCCAGTTGAGCTTGAGCTTATACAAACATCATGAGCATCCAAATACCTCGACCACAGTATCACAAGCATTCTTGCAGTTGCGGGCATCATTGGACAGAGCTGTCGCTCCCCAATGTGCTTCGCTAACTCACTTGCAGTTTCTCGCGTTCGTGCACAAATGAGGTCTATAAATCAACAAGATCTTCACTGCACACTAACGTAGGTTACCTGGCAGTCGGACAATGCAGGGCTCCCCCGCGATCGTGAACTACCCACATTCTCGAATTATCGCCACAACCAACATCTCAATTAACCTAGAACTCAAAAGCAGCCAACTATATAATTATAGAGAAAACCTGCACTCTCTATTAGCAGAAGTAACCTAACACCTGTGAACATTACCCACACCTTCAATTCCACTTCTATCCTCGGAACCCTCGTTACCTCCGAGCCTGCCTCCCTCACCTTTACCACTACCATTTGGATTTGGCTGCCGAGCACGCAGAGACATTACTAAAGGTCTATCTGGCAAGCGAGGATTTGGATTTGATGGAGTATTAGAAGTGCTGGTTAACGTGAACCACGGGATGAAAACAGGACAGGAATCCCGTCTAAATCCCGTCCCGTGATTAGGCCAAGACGGGTTTTTGGCCGCCATCGGCTGGGGACGGTATGGTGACGGGATATCGGGTGATGCCGATCCAGACACACAGTGCATCGCCGGTAAATTTTCGGCTGGGTAACTACCGAATCGAGTGTACTGGGCGTCAGTTGTACGCTTTGTAGTCTGAGTATCTTTGCGTCATGGTAAGACTGAAATTTGAATTTGTGATGTTTGGTACTTAGTATATTTGGTAATTATCGTCACATAAGTAAAGTTGATGCGTGCCTGTATTCGAATATCGAACTAGAGTCACCCATCCATCGGGAAAAATGAGTTCGCACTCGAGCGAGGATATTCCGCTCATCCTGCGCTCAGACTTATTTGTGCCGCTCAGACTAATTCGTCTCGCTTACACTTGTACTCGATTTTGTAGTTCCAGTCTCATGATCACGAAGCATTTGTTAAATGATAATATGGCATCTATTCTCTGACTATCTACGTCTATCTATATATGTACATACGGGCTGAGGGGAGCCGGTACTAAAGTGCACTGAAGACAGTGCTCAAGCACACTTGGAGAGAGGCGATCGAGCGCGCAGATGGTGATCGAGCATATATAAAGGTACACTTAGAGACGGTGATCAAGCGTAATTACAGATAGTGATCGAGCGCATTTGGAGACGGTGATCAAGCCCACTCGGAGGTACACTTAGAGGCGGTCGATCAGGGCAGGCTGTAGGCAGTGCTCGGGAGCTAGCTAGAGACGGTCGATGGTCGGAGACGGTCGATCTGGGCTGACCGGGAGCTGAGACTTGCTAACTGGGAGCTGAGACTTGCTAACTCGCAATCGCGGGGATGTAAAGAGAGAAGGCTTAACTCGTGCTCTCGGAGAGCTGGCTGGAGACGATGCTCAGAAGATGGATAGAAACGGTGAGAGCTGGCTGGTGACGGTCGATCTGGAGTCTCTATTCGGTGTTAACTCAGGATCCTGCCATAGGCAGGTAGAGTGGGATGGCTTAACTTCGAGTTCTCGGGTGCCGATAAAGTAGTAGACGAGACAGAGAGAGCTGGGGGGTGGCGATGGGAGGTTGATGGGGGAGATAGGGGAATTCATCTAGAGTAACTGGAACTTTCGTTTGTGAAAGTCAACTTTCCTAACCCGATCCGGCAGGTCATACCACTTCTTTCCCAACGCCTCCCCATCGCCATCCCCCAACTCTCTCTATCTCGTCTATCACTCTACCAGCACCTGAGAACTCGAAGTTAAGTCTTCCCGCTCTACCTGCCTATGGCAGGATCGTGAGTTAAAACCGAATACAGTCTCCAACCAGCCTCGATCAACCATCTCCAGCCAGCCTCAATTGTCCATCTCCAGCCAGCCCTCTGAGAGCTCGAGTTAAAATCTTCTCTTTACATTCCCACAATTGCGGGTTAACGAGTCTCAGCTCCCGGTCAGCCCAGATCGACCATCTCCAGCCAGCTCTCGACAAGCTCTCTGCAAGCACAAGTCCTCTCCTTACATCCCCACAACCACTGAATGAAGTCTTAGCTCCCAGTCAGCTCGGATCGACAGTCTCCGACCATCTACCGAGCACCGTCTGCTGCCATCCCAGATCGACCGTCACCAGCTCCTGAGCACCGCCTGCAGCCTGCCCTGATCGACCGCCTCCAATTGGACTTGATCGATTGCCTCCAAGTTCACCTCCGAGTGGGCATGATCACCATCTCCAAGTGTACCTCTAAGTGCGCTCAATCACCCCTCTCCGAGTTCACTCGATCACCCCTCTCCGAGTTCACTCGATCACCCTTCCCCAAGTACGCTCGATCACCCCCCTCCATGTGTGCTCGATCACCCCTTCCAAGAAGTTTGCTTGGGCACTGTCTTTTTAAGTACACTTTAAGTACCGTCTCCTGCCAGCGCAGATCGACCGTATGTACATGTATAGATAGATAAACATAAAGTATAAGCTAAATTCATGATATCTGCAATCATTCAATTAAGAGTGGAAACTGAATATCTCGCTCAAGCTTAGTAGTAGTCGTTCAGAACACGGGTCGCTTGCTCATACAACGGTCGTGCGCTCACAGAGCTGAGCGGAAACATTCACAAGGTGCACTCACATCACCACCGGAATCATAAGGGCTGGATAAAGCACATCATCGTATGCCTCCACAACAGTCGAGACCTACATACCCTGCGGCATAGTCGACTACTTGATAAACACGGCAAATTTACTATGGCAATAGCACTATGGTGGTTTAGGCAGATACAATGGATAAGTCGACCGAGGTCGATTTAAGGTTGGATTTAAGGTTGTTTCACTTTTCTTATATGAATGCATTTGGATTTTTCTTTACCTATCATTGTACGGGACGGCCGTCCTATAACAGGCTACGGACTGCACTCTTTCCCTATCTACCGCTGACAAGTAGGAGGAGGGTTTTAATGAGGCACCGGAGACTCTTCTGTTCTTATGTTTCATCTTACGGGTATATATGACTTACTACAGATGGTTATAACTTCTAACACAGATATTTAGGCAGGAGTTAAACAAGCTCTCTTACTGAATATATTCAACTACCTTCCTCCAAAAGCAACACAAGCGTTTCCATGATGTCTAAGTACCATATCATGTCTGAGTACCGAGTAACTCACATTACATCTGGAGTTGCGGGGATAAATTAAGCTTTCAACGCTGGCGATCATCCGCCTCATAGCCGCCTCCCCAGGACTAAAATCAACTCCAAACATTTGAGCTTAGCCCTAGCAGATTCAGCCAGAGAATGGAGTTTGCGTCTGGGTTCATTCGTGGCACAGCGCTGATGCTCTAAAGAATGGGTGCGTTTTAAGTATCATTGCGAAAAAAAATTGGGGCTAAAATTTAATCAACCGAGGGTTTGAAGTAGACCCATATGCCTTGCGCTGTGCCTCTCTATGGCTCAGCTACTTGAACACTTCACACTGCATGTCGAGTGAACGCCAATGGAATCCAGAGTTCTGGTGTAACCCAAAGGCGGCTCAGACGAGGCTGCAAGCTTAGCCCTCTTCTCATCGCAATTACACCTCTCTCTTCTGTCAACTCCCCTCTCCATCCTCTACAGCAATGAATGTGGGCGTGGGTGATGTTATTGCCGTGTCCACACTTGCCTGGTCGGTCTACAAGTCTTGCAAAGATGCTCCGCAACATTTCCACGAGATCTCCGGGGAAGTGAGCCGCTTGCACATCATTCTCAAGGAGATTGGGGAAGTTTTAGCCGATCTAAAAGAAGGATTGAAGCCAAGCAAGGAGGCCGAGCTCCGAGAGCTCGCGACAGGCTGTCAGGATGTACTCACAGATTTAGAGGAGCTACTATCCAAATTCAGAAGCTTAGGATCTCACAGTAGGCGTACATTCGATCGCCTTCGATGGTCACAAGACGATGTAACAGCTCTGCGAAATCGGATTATGTTCAATATCACTTTGCTTGGGACATTTTGTGACACTGTTCAGATGTGCATTCTCCCAGTCTGTGAAGGAATTCTGCTAACTTATAACAGGTCATCGCAAGCACGGCTTGAGCAAAAACTAGATGAATTTAGAAAGGAGTTCCGTTCTGGACTACGGGCAGATTCCATTGTGTCTTCCGCATCCTTGGGCGAGAAAGAAGCCTGGAGACAACTACGCAGGGAACTTCGTGAGGCCGGAATTCCTAAACATGTGATAAAAGAGAAGAGGACGTTTATCGTCTCCTGGTTTCAAGAAGCCATGGCATCCGGTGATTTCGATGGAAGTGATACAGAGACGTTGCGACCAGCATCCAGCCATACTGAGGTGCCCAAGAACACATCCACGGGCCGAACATCAGATTCCAGCGATAATTCACCCCAATCCAGGAAACGGAGCAAGAAGAAAAAGGCAAAAATGCAATTGGCGGTGGTCCAATCCGACATAGAGAGGACAAACGACAGCAGACGGACGGACCTAGAAAAGAATAGCCGCCGCACCTCAAACGAACAGACTAAAGCTACATTACGTCTGGATACTCCGAGCGATAACGGTATGCAGGAAAATCTGATCTCCATGACCAGCCACATCGTACCGGCGACATCCTCCGAAACGCATACCCTACAACCTATACAGGTTTCCATTTCGCCCTCTAGAAGCTCCCCCAAGCCACCAGAGACACCCCAAAAGCATACACCGATTCCAATTGAAACTCTTTCTCCTGCAGCCGAACTACCATCACACTCTCCTTTACCATTACCGCCACAACCGACAGTGATCACACATACACCCCGCCACACCGTCGATATGAGGAACGTTGACAAGGCCAAGACCACAGTTCAATCAAAAGTGGACCTTAACAGTCATCGACATGATGAGCTGACGCCACTGATGGTTGCCACAGAGGAGGGGGACATCAAAATGGTGCAGCTGCTATTGGATTCCGGCGCAAATATTTTGGATGTAACAAAGGATGAATGGACAGCACTACAGTACGCTGCTGAATATGGTGGTGCAGGTGTAACGCAATTGCTGTTGGATCGAGACGCAGATTGTAGAGCGAGAGTAGGTGGATGGACTGCACTACATCACGCAGCTTGTGGTGGGCAGAAAGATGCGGCACAGTTACTATTGGATCGAGGCGTAGATATTGAGATGGCGACGAAGAAAGGATGGACAGCGCTTCATCACGCAGCTCGCGAAGGAAAGAAAGAGGTAGTACAGTTGCTGTTGGATCGAGGTGCAGATATCGAGGCGACGACGGACGATAGATGGACAGCGCTGTATCTCGCAGTTCACAATGGGGAGAAAGAGGTAGTGCAATTGCTGTTGGATCGAGGTGCAGATATCGAGGCGATGATGGAGGATAGATGGACAGCGCTGCATCTCGCAGTTCACAATGGGGAGAAAGAGGTAGTACAATTGCTGTTGGATCGAGGTGCAGATATTGAGGCGGTGACGAGCAGTGATGGGGATACAGCGCTGCATATAGCAGCTCAGTTTGGGAAGAAAGAAGTGGCACAATTGCTGTTGGATCGAGGTGCAGATATTGAGGCGGTGACGAGCAGTGATGGGGATACAGCGCTGCATATAGCAGCTCAGTTTGGGAAGAAAGAGGTGGCACAATTGCTGTTAGACCGAGGTGCAAATATCGAGGCGACGGCGGACGATAGATGGACAGCGCTGCATCTCGCAGTTCACAATGGGGAGAAAGAGGTAGTACAATTGCTGTTGGATCGAGGTGCAGATATTGAAGCAGTGATAGACGACGGATGGACAGCACTGCATCTCGCAGCTCGCTATGGGGGGAAAGAGGTAGTACAATTGCTGTTGGATCGAGGTGCAGGTATTGAGACAGTGACGGACGACAGATGGACAGCACTGCATCTCGCAGCTCGCTATAAGGGGAAAAAGGTAGTACAATTACTGTTGGATCGAGGTGCAGATATTAATGCAGTGATGGACGACGAATGGACAGCACTGCATCTCGCAGCTCACGAAGGAAAGAAAGAGGTAGTACAATTGCTGTTGGATCGAGGTGCAGATATTGAGGCGGTGGATGTGAAAGAATGGACTGCACTCCATTTCGCAGCTCGCTATAGGGGGAAAGAGGTAGTACAATTGCTGTTGGATCGAGGTGCAGATATTAATGCGAAGAGCGAATACGATGAAACAGCGCTGACTCTCGCAGCTTGGGGTGGGAGTAAGGATGTAACACAATTGCTGTTGGATCAAGGTGCAGATATCGAGGCGACGGGGAAGTGCGACGGATACACAGCGCTACACGATGCAGTTGATTTGGGGCATGAGGAAGTTGCGCGGCTATTGCTGAAGCACGGCTTGAATGTGGCAAGAAAGGATAAGAGGGGACGTACACCTCTACAGATCGCACATGCGAACGACAACTTGGCCTTGGAGTCACTACTCCTACAGTTCGGTGCACGTGTCGGGGGGTTTCGGGAATTGTGGAGGCTAAATAAAGAAGCGAGTAAACGAAAAAAGCATTCCGGCAGAGGTACTTCCGCCCGCGCTCCAGCCAGCACAAGCACCGGCGCCCGCCGAGCCCGAGCATGAACCGAAGATTTTCGCCGCCGAACCGGATCTTGAAACGGTGCTTCGAGGACAGAGAGCGTCGGCCAAGGAGGCGAGTTATTTTCCGACGAGCGGTGTGGGTACGTGGGTACGTGGGTATGTGAGTATGTGGTACGTAGGTAAAGGATGAGGAGTATTTTTTCCAACCTTTCATTAGCCCGAAATATCCAAGATTCCCTCGATTCGCGGATGGGAGGTGTATACGGAATTGCAATGATCATGAGCTATGGGAAATCTGGAATAACCCATGGTCACCCACTATTGAAAATCCGACGTAGGTGTACATGTCTCATTGTAAGTAGTATTGATGATGCTATTCTCTCTTTCTCTATGTACATAGATAGTTCTATACATCACTGTTGGAATGGAGGAATGACGGAGAATGTTGTATCAATTTGCACTTGCACTAGAGTAGTGACTTGCTGCCTTCCCATATGCACATAGACTCAACCTCCTCTCCATCTTCATCATTACAACTGCACGATCCTATCGATCCGTGCAACCTGCCACTCCCTGCCACAACAAATTACCAACCGTACAGTTGCTAGAGTAAAGCCCGCATCGCAGCTAATGGCGTTGTCGTCGAACTTGAAGTAATGGAACAGAACGGCACCGCCATATACTTTAGCAAACGCGTCTGTACCAGAAACAAACTCAAGATCATCTTTCTGACCTTCGGTATACCGTATATAACAAGGAATGTCTAAAGACTCGACTGCTGCATCAAATAACGTTCGGTTAACAATATCAACTGCGAGTTCTGGTATGGCCTTTGTAATTTGCGTCTTTGGAGTTCAATTCGTGGGATGGTGCGGTATTCGGCCGATCGATTTGCTTTCGAGCCCGACTTAAACGGTTTGTAATTTGACTGCGGTACGTCGCATCGGAGGATGAAAATGGGACGGGAATCCCATCCCGTGATTAGGCCAAGACGGGTTTTTGGCTGCCATCGGCTGGGGACGCAGTGCATCCATCACTCGGTAAATTTTTGGCTGGGTAACTGCCGGGTCGGGTGTGCTGGGTGTCGGTTGTACGCTTTGTAGTCCGAGTATCTTTGCGTCATGGTAAGACTGAAATTTGAATCCGTGATGTTTGGTACTTAGTATATTTGGTATATTGGATAATTATCATATAAGTAAAGTTGATGTGTGCCTGTATTCGAATATCGAACTAGAGTCACCCATCCATCGGGAAAAATGAGTTCGCACTCGAACCAATTTGCCTCGCTCAGATTTATTTGTGCCGCTCAGACTAATTCGTCATGTTTACACTTATACTTGATTTTATAGTTCCCAGTCTCGTGATCATGAAGCATTTGTTAAATGATAATATGGCATCTATTTTCTAACTATCTATGTCTATCTATATATGTACATAGGTTGATCTGGGCTGAGGAGAGCCAGTACTATTATGCACTTAAAGGCATACTTGGAGAGGGGTGATCAAGTGTACTCACAGATGGTGATCGAGCACACCTGGAGACGGTGATCGAGTGCACTTGGAGGTACACTTGGAGGTACACTTGGAGACGGCGATCAAACCCACTCGGAGGTGCACTTAGAGGCGGTCGATTAAGCCTACCTAGAGGTGCAGCTGGAGGCGGTCGATCAGGGTAGGCTGCAGGCGGTGCTCGGGAGCTGGCTGTGGTGACGGTCGAGAGACTTGTTAACTTGCAATCGTGGGAATGTAAAGAGAAGACTTAATTCGTGCTCTCAGAGAACTGGCTGGAGACGATGCTAGGGAGATGGATGGAGACTGTGAGAGCTGGCTGGTGACGGTCGATCTGGAGCCTCTATTCAGTGTTAACTCACGATCCTGCCATAGGCAGGTAGAGAGGGATGACTTAACTTCGAGTTCTCACACTGCATGTCGAGTGAACGCCAATGGAATTCGGAGCTCTAGTACAACCCAAAAGCGGCTCATACGGGGCTGCAAGCTGCTTGCTCTCTTCCCATCACAATTACATACACCTCTCTCTTCTGTCAACTCCCATCTATCTCCATCCTACAGCAATTATTGCGTGCTACGGCCATTGCTGTTTCCCAGCTTGCCTAGTCGGTCTACAAGTCTTGCAAAGATGCTCTACAACAGTTCCTCGAGATCTCTGGGGAAGTGAGCCGCTTGCACACCATCCTTAAGGAGACCGGGATGTGTTAACCGATCTGAAGGAAGGCCTGAAACCAAACAAGGAGGCCCAGCTCCGAGTGCCGTACCTAGAGAGGCGTATGTAGTTGCGGGTACCTGGTGGATACCCCAGGGGGCGCCGAATGGAAAAGAACAAGCATTTTTGAAGCAGGGTCGGCGCGCTGTTATAATTGTAGTGTTCTGTGGGTTATGGGGTGTCCGGGCTTTTGCACCATCGGATGTTGCGCATCGTGGTACATACATTATGGGGGTATCAATAAAAGTTTTAAGCCTTATAAAACTAAAATACTGTCGTAAACTCTTAGAAGAGCATTCGGGATCTTTTTAAGGACTTAGAACAGCATTCTATAAGGCTTTCATAAGGTTCCCACCACCTAGATGTAAAACCGATAGTTTTATAAGGTTTATAACTTTTATCGAAACCCCTATATGTACATACATAAGAGGTACATGAGTATCTAATGTACTAAAGCTGGATGAGTTGTACTCGTACATAACGCATATCAAAACCTAAAGGAGGCATTAGACGGATCGATGCAAAATGCATATGCTCAACAACCGTGCAAATGTCATCGTAGAGTAAGAACCAAAAGTAAATAACGACCCCGTTAATCCTATTCCATAGTCGCGAGAATCAGTCGATACAATCAAGACAAAGTGACATCATGCCCTCTCCATTCGACAATAACACCCTTCTCGCTCAGGAGAAAATAGGAATACACGTAGACAACTAGGACGAGTTGTATATACAAGCGTGATGATCCAGATCCGCTTAAGTCTCCAGCATACCAGCGATCTTCAAATCTTGCATAATACAGCTCTCTCCTCGGTATCTAAGATACCACTACGTTGCCCGTAGTTAGTGTAGTGACTATGAAGCCGCCGATGGCCTAGTTCATTTATTGCTAATGAGTTCATTTGTTAGTCTGTCATACGGCTTTTTATTTCGCTAGCACCAGCGGAAAAAAAGCCGTATGACAAACTAAGCTTAACTTTCTTCCTACGCGAGGGGATGCTGTTGAGTAAATCCTCTCAGGCATACAGTGTATTCTAGCGGAGATTAAAGCTGAGATGCTCTCGAGCCCACGAAAAGTAGCAACTCCTAAATCTTGGAAGTTGGTCGTGGAAAGGCTGATATCTGTTCCGACTCATACGCCAATTTTTCCGGTTGGCCAACAGGTCGACCTGTACACTAACTAACTGGGGTGCTAAGTAGGAGGTTGGGATCAAGGTATTCCCATAAAGGTCCACTTCGAGCCACAACGGTTTCCCTCAACATTCAATCACTATTGCAGTTTCTCACCACTGTAATTATCCTATCTATATCTTTAGAGTCCACTCAAAATTCACTCTATTTAACTGTATCTACCATTTTAGCTATTACCATTGAGTCTGTTTCCACTGCCAGTTCGGCCACTGTTGCTGCTTCTACATCCGCCGCTGCATGAAATACCAAATATAGAGTTCAATCTATTATCATGCATGCATGCAGATGAGCATGACTGGAGACCTATCACCATTTACACTCATATTGAAATTGTGTCAGTAGATCGTGCCCCAGAGTCAAGAGGAATAAGTAAATGCACAGTAGCGAATGGAAGAGGTGTAGTAGTCTAGTGAGATTTCATAACTTTATCAATTAGTCGACCTCTTGTCAGTGAGTTGACTGATGCATCCTCTTAGTGCACCCGTCAACTGCTTTAGCAATAGGTTGACTGGTACACCAAATTTCCCGTTGCCCAACAGGTCAACCGATTAGCCAAGTGGTCAACTCTTTGGCGTATGGGTCAGAAAATATCTATTGTTTCTTAACGTGCATGAACAAGTAGATTATCCACAGACGGATAATACCTGTGATTAGCAATCTAATCAGTAATCTGATTTTATGGGATTAGAGACATTGAGGGTGGAATATAGTGTCCGCAATTGCAGCTCGGCTGTATGGCAGGGAAAGAATCTTGATAACTTATCGTTCAAGTCCACGCAGAATATTTATCCACAAATCTCGAGTCTGAGTGAGACCCCTAAGATTGTTCATCTAACCTAGTACGCAACAGTACAGTTGCGAACTCAAAGAATTGGTACGTGGACGGTTAAAATGCTGTGGGAAGATGAGATGAGATGAGATAAGATGGTTTGATTGGTTTGATCAGAGTCGGAGATGACGTAGGACGAAAAGCTTCAACGAAGTTATACGACATCATGAGCATCCAAAGTAGATGTACCTCCAACCACAGCATCGACGACAATCCCTAAATTCTAGGCACCTGTGAGTAGAAAGCTATTGAACCTCAGCGTGCTTTGCTAACCTTGCAGTCTTTCATTCTTACGCTTCGTGCGTAAATACGCGAGGTCATTGAGCGACCAACCCGACACAAAACGTTGTTTCTGAACATAGTCTGCACATCAACAACCTCTACTTGAGTACACTAAACTGAAACAGCCACCAAACGTACTCCTTTAACGCGCTGGCAGGAACCAAGCTACAGGATACACACTCAAGTCAAGCTTTCAGCATTGATGAGCATCTGTTTTGTGGCCACATAACTCACGACAGTCAAAATCAGTGACTCCAAACATTGGCCCAGGCTCTGATAGATTCAGCCGGGAAAGAGAACGGAGTTTGCATCCGACTTCATTTATAGCGCGCCGCTATCGCCCAATAAACCGGGGCGTTTTGATTCAGCACCGTTGCAAAAGCTTCAAAATTAAAACAAGACTAAACTATGAATTTGGGTATATACAAGCGTGCCTTGCGCAGCGTCTCTATTGCTCAGCTTCCAAATGCTGCGTAGAACACTTCACACTGCATATCGGGCGGACGCCAATGGCAGTGTTGGTGTAACCCAAAAGCGGCTCATGATCACACGAGGCTGCAAGCTGAACCCTTTTCACATCACAATAACACCACTCTCTTCAGTCATCCCTCGTCTGTCTCCATCCTCTACAATAATGAATGCGGGCTACGGCGTGGGCAACGTCATTGCCGTCTCTACACTTGCCTGGTCGGTCTACAAGTCTTGCAAAGATGCTCCGCAACAATTCCACGAGATCTCCGGGGAAGTGAGCCGCTTGCACATCATCCTCAAGGAGACTGGAGAAGTGTTAACGGATTTGAATGAAGGCCTGAAGCCAAGCAAGGAGGCCCAACTCCGAGAACTCACGACAGGCTGTCAGGAGGTACTCACGGATTTAGAGAAGCTACTATCCAAGTTCAGAAGCTTGGGATCTCGCAGTAGACGCACATTCGATCGCCTTCGATGGTCACAAGGCGATGTAACGACTTTGCGAGATCGGATTGTGTCGAATACTACCTTGCTTGGGACGTTTTGTACCACTGTTCAGATGTGCGTTCTCCCAGTCTGTGAAGGAATCCTGCTAACTTATAAGTAACAGGTCATCGCAAACACGGCTTGAGCAAAAACTAGATGAAATTAGAAAGGAATTCCACTCTGGATTGCGTGCGGATTCCGTTGTGTCTTCCGCATCTTTGGGCGAGAAAGAGGCCTGGAGACAGCTACGCAGGGAACTTCGAGAGGCCGGAATCCCTAAAGGTGTTATAAAGGAGAAGAAGTCGTTTATCGTCTCCTGGTTTCAGGAAGCCATGGTCTCCGGTGATTTCGATGAAAACGATACAGAGACGTTGCGACCTGCAATCAGCCATACCGGGTTGCCCGAGAACATATTCGTAGGGCGAACATTAGATTCTAGCGATAATTCACTCAAATCCAAAAAACAGAGCAAGATGGAAAAGGCAGCGACGCAATCAGCGGTGGGCCAATGCAACATAGAGAGGACAAACGGCAACCCGGCCCATAATGGCGGACGGACGGACCCAGAGAAGGATAGCCGCTGCACTTCGAAAGATCAGATTAAAGCTACGTTGCGTCCGGATACCCCGATCCCCTCGATTAGTACCGTACCACTAGCTTCCGAAACCCCAACCCCCAAAAAGAATCCTATTCCGAGTGAAACTTATCCTCCGACATCACCATCATCACTCCCAATTAGTACCGAAACACCAGCTCCTGAAGCTCCGCCCCCAAAACACGCACCGATTCCAAGTAAAATTCTTTTCCTTGCAACCAAATCATCGTCACGCTCTCCTTTACCATTACTACCACAACCGACCACACACATACATAGCCACACCGTCGAAATGGGGAACATTGACAAGGCTAAGACCCCAGTTGAATCAAAAGTGGATATTAACAGTTATCGACATGGTAAGACGCCACTAATGAAGAAGGGGATCAAAATGGTACTGCACCTATTGGATTCCAGTGCAAATATTAAGGCGACAAAGGATGGGCCGACAGCGCTACGTTACGCAGCTCGCAAAGGGAAGAAAGATGTAGTACAATTGCTGTTGGATCGAGGCGCAGATATTGAAGCGAAGACGGAGAAACGATGGACAGCGCTGCATTACGCAGTTCACTATGGGGGGAAGGAGATGGTACAATTGCTGTTGGATCGAGGCGCAGATATTGAGGCTACGACAAAGAGTGGATGGACTGCGTTGCATTTCGCAACTCACTATAGTGGGAAAGATGTAGCACAATTGCTGTTGGATCGAGGTGCAGATATTGAGGCTACGACAAAGAGTGGATGGACTGCGTTGCATTTCGCAACTCGCTATGGGGAGAAAGAGGTAGTACAATTGCTGTTGGATCGAGGTGCAAATATTGAAGGGGTGGAGACCTCGAAGGACTTGGAGGACAGATGGACAGCGTTACATCACGCAGCTTGCTATGGGGGGAAAGAGGTTTTATAATTACTGTTGGAATGCAAATGGAACATAGGGTCCCCTAATTCGCGGCCGGGATGAGCTACGGAAGATCCAGAATATCCTACTCGCTGTTAAAACCCCAGGACAGGTATCACATTGTATGTAGTATTGACAGCGTTAATTTCTCACTTTCTATGTCAATGTACGAGTAACCACAAATAGACAGTCCCTATACCACTGTTGGAAATGAGAAGAAAACAGTAGAAAATTATGCAGGAATACACGGGCTTGAGGTTCCATTTACCCCTCCATTATTACAACCACACGGCCGTATTGCAATGAACTACATGTGTTACTATAGTACTTAGGGGAGAACTGTGTGTTGATTCTATGATATAGTGAAGAGAAGCAGAGAAGGAGAAAGACTCCATTTATATACAGAGAATTATGAGAGAAAACCTTGATGCTTCGCCACTCGCCACTCGCCACTCTGAGTCACTTGCCACTGGATATGTAACATGAGTGAACGGTAGCATCGAGTGATCCATCATGACCCACCACCCCACACTACCCCGTGCTCAACCCCGCCACTCTCTGCCACTTGTTACTCCCTACTGTGTCGGCCGTGTGGTTGTTGTGGGGTGGCGCGCATCGCAGCTAATGGTGTATTTTCGTCTCGCCGTTCCTGAAGTAACGGTGCAGAAGCACGTCGTATGATATAGCGAAGCGTCTGTAATGGGAAACGAATTCAAGACCGTCTTTCCATCCCCGGGTATGTTGTATATAATGAGGAGCCCCTGAAGATCTGAACACCGCATCGAATAACGCTCAATGGAAAGTATCCACCGCCGGATTCCAGTACGGAGTTCTCAAAAAGTCCAACTCGTTGGACAGTGCGGAAATTCAAGTAGCCGATTCAGTTTCCAGCTCAGACTTAAAAGTAATTGGTCGGTTGTTCGCGGTACGTCGTATCGTCGGGATAACTTTGAGCTACGGCAGATCCAGGATTGGCCTCCTGCTTGTGTCGGCATGGAGCACTTCGAACCTCCTTAGTGGTGCCCGAAAATGTGACTTTGACAACGGATTCTGACTTAAGCTTGCGGTCAACAGTAGATATTCGGAGGAGGAATTCCCCGTTAACGTGTAGTCTGTAGTACTTGACTGCCGCAATCCAGAAACGATACGACGTAACGCGGTCTTAAGCGTGGGGATGTGTTGCGGAATATAGGTAGCTTCGATAGAGCTCATGGGAAGGGCACTAAATCCCGCCCGAACAAGTCACAGCTATTGTTGAAAGGCTGTGGTTAGTGGATTGTTAATTACGGATGCTGATACCAACCGCAAGCTCAATTTTATGCTGCAAGCTTGCAAACCCCCTGAAGGTGATTCTGGGATGGATAAAGATGCATACAGGTGGCTCCCAGCGCGCGCCCGTAGAAGGCGAATTTTGCTTGTAACTCCCAATCGCTCTTCGCTGCTCGACAACATCGTTAAGGCCTGTCGGAGACCGTATTCGAGCAGGTTCCATCTCGGTAAGTCGTTCTTCGTAATTTATTCCTGCTGCTGGAACTCGGTCTCGGCGATGGATCAACCCATCGCGCAGGGCTTCATCCTGTCGTAGTAGTCGTTGGGAAGGAGGAATTTCGTTGCGTCCCACTGCTGTTTTGACAGATGGCAACCCCGCAATACCCCGCCCGCCATAGCCGCATGCATTACGCCTAAGCCGTCATCTCAATGCGCATCTCGCATGTGAATGACAAAAAACCAAAACTCGGCAGGCGAAAACGTTCAGCGTTAAGTGGTATGTCGAAGATCTCAGCGCGATCAAAAAGAAACCCGCTGTGCATATGTGAAGAGATAACCTGCATCCTATCCCAAAGATGCATTCAAAAACGAACGCTACCCTGCATTTCTCTTCGAATTTGTTGGTTTACTGATAACCAAAGGCTGTGCCGGTGGAGAAAGCCGACAATGAGCTGTGAAGGAAAGGAGTGTTGAAACTCAGTGTACTCTGCACCACAGTGTATCACTCGGTCTCGGTGTCGTCGATGCAGTCCTTATTGACAGGTGATGAACGTTACGGTCACTTGCACACAGTTTAGGGGCCTTATTTAAGGCTGGTTAGATAAATGGTACTGTACCCGCGGCGACTGGTGGAACCAGGAGGGCGTATACGTAGCGAGCGAGTGTCGGTCGAATGGGTTTCCAGGTGCACTTTCTCTCAATGAACTTGAATAAGCTATCAATCTCGTAGGATTCCAGCCAATCAAGTACGTTTTCGCGAAAGCCGTCATTTATTATTTATTATACTCTAACTATAAGGTAGAAGCGACGTGATGTCAAGGGACAATGCATGACGTTGCGTCCTACACCTTTGGTGCGTCAGCGGCTGAATTCCGGGGGGTTTCTGTCTCAAGGATAGGGTCGTGTACTAGTTTCCATCACTAAATCTCCCTGTAGCAGATAGCGAGCCAATTCGGACCGTTGCGGAGTGCAATCATATCAAGCCATCCCGGCGTGCATCCGGAACGAGCGAAGGAGTCATGCGGCAAACATCTCAGATAACAGCTCCCCGAATCAGAAACACCTGACTAGATGAATGGTTCATCCCCTTCCATCTCATCCATGCAGCCCCAGTCTGCTACGTTTCATCTCCCCACACCCCAGATTTACAGGTTGCAGCCATCCCATCACAATGCGGGTAAACGCGGATCGCGCATATCCGATCTTAACGGCCACACTGATATCAACAAAATCCCCGAGGGGTTCGGCGACGTCCGATTTGCGTTGTCCGGGACTCGGTCAAACAAAAAACTACAGACGAAGGCAACGAATTAGAAGCCAAGGACTTGCATCTCCAAATGTTTATTCGCAAAATGCACTTCCGGCAAATATGAATATGTGCAAAACCCTCGAATCCATTCACCACGTTGCAAGGCAGATTGCCGTTTGGTAGAGTGAAGCCTTATTTACCGCCGGCTGTTCCATTGACCACGATCACATCGCCGACGTAGCGTAAGGCCGTGACACACGATGTCATAATACCGGCGGCGCGCCGCCGTGCGAAGTTTCAACTACCGAAACGCGCTGTTCACTCGTACTCACAATCCCAACCAGACCCTAGAAGCTCAAGAGTGTAAGTAGAAAGAGCCAAGAGCAACAACATGCTAGTAAGGCTCTCAAACTCAAATGTGCATCATGCTATCCAATCTGATCGAGCAAAGGGAGCCAACAAGAAAGTACACATGTCCATGATTATATATCACCATAGGGATAAGTACAGTACCAATGATCTACTCCTGGCATTGTGAGACAGCCATTCGGCTAAGCTGCAAATACTGTGTGCAGATATTCTAGCATTGCATTTTTGACAAGTAACTTGCTGTCAGCGGCGAATTGCAAACGAATAGACCTAAAAATTGCACTAACAAATTGCCTACGCACTGTAGGGATATTAAAATCTGTAGACATACGCCATACAAGCGGGATCAACATACGGGCCACTGCACGCTGCACGGTAAGCCTCTGTAAATACTTCGAAGCACATGACGAGTGATGGAAATTACACAGCCCTCGTACATTCTGGTCGTTCACAATACCCGGTATTCCTTGCAGTGACATCTGAGATGCATAATATCATTAACAAAGGCCTAGGCCCGGATACCATAACCATGGAAGGCATCAAAGATGGTGATCACACACCTTGGAGTAACCACTTGGATAGGTACACAAGTCGATCATTCTGTAAGGAGTGAATTTTAATGTTCTGATCTGCACTGCAAGGATATGTCGACAGGAGCTTCCGTAGAAGGTTCGCTGGAGGCTCAAATTCTTCGATCATCCTTCCTTTTTTTTATATTTTTGCTTTTTGAATGCACTTTTAATTGTTACAAGGCATCCATAGCCCAGTTGCATGAGGATATCCTGTATAGAACCCTATCGACTTGGTACCGAGTACTTCGCGCGGGGTTGTTCCTTTAGTGTCCTAGTTATTTAGTAGTATGCGCAGCCCTAGTAACTAATACGCCTGTTGGCGTACCAATTGTTGGGTTGGTATAACTTCGTCAATAGCTGACGCCGCACAGGGCTGGCAATTGATTAAAGTGGGAGCAGTACGGGTACCGGTGTACCACCCCCGGAGTCGACTACATTCACTCAACCATCAGCCTTTCGTGATAAAGAGGAGGCAGACAGCTACACCCGATTGCATGTTCAATTTCCACTGGCTGGGTAATGCCGTTGGATCCCGTGGCCAGCTGATCAGATACAGGAGATACCGTAATTGTATGTGATTGCCGGGCCCCATTGAGCCATCCTAGTCCGAACCAATCCTGCTGCTCAATACGGAAAAACTCCATGTGTTCCTCGGACCGCAAAAGCTCATGTCGGCCATCAACGGCAACTTGCATGTGGCCGAGTACTTCGTCGGATTCTGTTGGCACAGGAGCAAATCATAGTCCACCGGCTGCATGTCCCTGCACCTAGCTGTACCGGATGTTGAGAGTCTATTCGACGGTTTGCCGACTCTCAATTGTTTGGGGCTGACAATGATGCAGCTAGCAAGCACTATTCAGAGTGTCAACAGCACACCCGTCGAAGATATAGAAGTAGGTATAAAACTGTTCGCCCCATACCCCCTTTTGACCTTCCCACCATGCTAGCTCGGAGTTGAGAGGTCAGTACTTCATCTTTTCGAACTGAAACTCTTGTGCCTTGTATTTTATAGTCAGCTTCTATCCAGTCTACATTCTCTCAAACCACACCTGTATCATCGTACAAGGTTCTTAGCAGTATCCATACCTCTTTCATCAGCTATTCTCCTCTACCGAGAGAAGAGAATTCTTCGCCCTTTTCTGATATCAGGTTGATACCATCCGTACCTATTACTCAAAGATCATGGCTGACTGCGTACAACAGAAAGTTCTTGAAGTTTCACTCCCAACTGGCACTATCGTTCGTTGTTCGTTTGATCCTCACCGGCCCGAAACCACTACCTTCTGGCCTGGAATTGAACCCTTTTCGTCCGATCTGTTCACGTGAGAGATCTAGTAAGTGTAATCGCCTTAACGACACAAAATCTAGAACTAATCACGAGCCTTACCAGCGTCTTAACCCAAACTATCCGGAACGTCGTTCAAATATTGATCAAAGTTGATCAAAATGAATTATTATACGAAGGAAGCAAAGAAAGTAAAGGGAGACCATGCTCCCACCCTCAAGGAGCAGCAACTAGAAGCATTTGTTAACAGTGCTGATGAGCCTTGGAGCCCGTATCCGCCCCGTCCGAATCAACTTACTGACTCAGAGAGTCAACAACAACGCCAGGAAACTGAAGAACGGATAATAAGGGAATACCAAGCCCGGATGAATCAAAAGATCGCCGCGATCCAACGTGGGTAGTAATGATAGGATGGAATACTGGGATCCACAGCGGTAGTTCGGTGGTGGTGCCCGTGGAGGGGAATATTGAGGTTGTCTCCTAAAGCCGCGTCGAGCTGCCGCCGAGAGCACTGCTGTCGGAGGAGGTATCGATGCGGAGGAGGTGGGATACAATGAAGGTGTCGTCGGTGGTGAAAGGGATGTGTGATGTCGTGCGGAATGCATCGAGGCAGTATGAGGGATGATGGGATGAGATTTGGTGTTGCGGGAGGGGGATGAGATTTGACGTTGTGGAAGTAGGAAACGGGCCGGGGAAGGAAGAGTCATTGTTCCTGTCGATTTTCTTGTGCATATGGCTTTTGTTGCTGTTTATGTTCTTATTGTAAACTGTCCGCATGTCTCGTTCAATGAATATCCATGACTATTGTGGCCCAATTAATGGTGCCTCACAAATAATCAGATGTCTGGTAGTATCAAACGAACCCACTGAAAACTGTAACTTTAATTTTTCCCTTCTGGTACCCTTCCGATTGCCCATGTACAGAAATGGCGGGTCCATCCAGTTCAACAAAAAAGACTCGCTAGGTACATTCAGGCCATATCCTTTCCAACGTTACTGATTCAAGTGGTTTTGATTAGTGGCCAGCCACACCATCCTGAAGAAAAATGACAATTCCGCCCTACAAAAATACCAAGTCCAACGAGAAGGCAGGATTAGATCGTAATTGAAACTGGTGCACAAAATAGGGCTGATATCCATGCCTCCGCTACATGATCACTGGTGAAACTTAGCACATCGCTATTCTGACTCCGTTCATATCTCGTATTGATGTCTATGCTTATCATGTGGGTCTGCATTCGATTAGGTTATCAGATTGAATGATATTATGCATTTATGCTGCATATTTGGTCTGATGGCACATCAGCTCATGGTAGGGCTTGTACGGTGGTGCGCATTGAGCGTGTAACGTGACATGATGAATGTCCAATAATCCAGCAACTCTTTCCAGAGCCTCGTCTTGCCAGAGTATCCTATAGGTGTCCTCTACCGTAAAAACCTATTGGTCCTTGGTCATCCATTAATCCGATGTGCTTATGCGTGTGGAAAATAAATCCGTATATCTGCACACCGCATGCAGCACAGAGAAATCTTGGGCCCATGCAAATTGGATCTCCATCGAATATTAATGGGCACCGGATCCCTAGCCACCCACAAGTCGCAGTTAGAAGCCGTAGTGTTAGCCAAAAAAAGCAGTTAAATCGAGAGTGTACATGACATCGGTTGCTTGCCCTATAAATCCTCAGAGCTGTCGTGACGCTGCAACGCTGCAGAAAAGCAACACCGTACCGGTACCACGTTTCAGCAACAGAACCTGCACTAGCTGTACCACATATTCACGAGCAGAAGGCCGGGACTCTAAACCGCTCCATATCTCCGCCGCCCTATGTAGCGCTAGCGAAAACATTGCCGTTCGGAAGACTACGTCAATACCAACTTCTAAGGCCTTGGATCATATCATCCTAATTCATACCCCAGGTGTGGAATTGCTACTCGTAGCAATGAACCTCAGAGTGTAAATGCAAGTTTCGAAGGGCATATATTGTGAAATAACCCGAAATCTTGAATATTCAACTCGTAGCTAAATCCGTAATTTTGGTAGTCGAGGCCCGCAGGAGTTCGCGATTCTTGAGCTGAACAATATTGCGAATAAGTTTCCACTTCAGGGTTTCCGAAGCGACAATTGTAACCAGCCTGAAATCCCACATTTCTAAAATAAAATGAGGGTCTTCTTTCAGTTGCAGTAATAGGTTGGCCAGACGTCAATATTCCACAAAAGGCTCAATTGCAAAACGTGGATGCCTCGACGAATAAGCAATTGACGCTTAGGGCGCAAGAATCTCCGTAGGCCCGAGAAAAGCAAAATTGGAAGCAGCGTTTCGTGGTATAGGCGTTATTCGTATTAGTCCATCGACTAAGTATGAACTTCACGTAGTAAGCATGCGATCATCGCCTCCAAGACCGATCATTAAACTGTGGGAGTCTTGCCATTGATTCCGTATCGTTTTGTTTCGGGTAAAGAAGGTTTGCAATGAATCTGCAGCCCACTCTCGTTGACACGTATGCATGCACAAGCAACCTCTTCATGTACCAACGTGAAAAAATTCCGAAGCACCCTGTCTAATCACTGCTTAGCAGATGGCCATTATAGTTCTCTAGTTTTTGGTGTTGAAGACTTACGATCTAGTCCATGTATATGATTTTTGTTGAACTGGTCCATCAATTGTAGTCATAGCGGTAGCAGGCGCGCGTTTCTGGTACCCAAAATCTCTCCCTTGTACATGAGCTAAAGAGTCGCTATTTCTAAATTGTAACGCAGAATGCAGCCCCGTTGAGCATGCTATGATCACGCTATAAATTTCTTCTCAACCTCCCTATAATATAAAACCCACGCCATCAACTATAGGGCGGCACGAGAAAGCAAACGTGGGTGCGCATCTCTCACAGTGCACAATAGTGCGATTACCCCCTCAATCCAGTGATATTTCAGCGACAGTTCGACCTGGAATATTTGATCAGCTTTCCATTGCAACAGATGACTCGTTGTCTTTGAGTGTAGGAGGTGTTCCGATCCGCTGATACTCAACTCTGCCATGTGCCTTAAATCCTTTAGTTATAATAGTTAACGATTTGACATGGCATCGTATCTTATTCGTCCACAATGTGCAGATCCAGCCGGTAACTGAAATCTTAGGACTTATTCGACACCAAGGCGCCATGCATACGCCTACCTCAAGGTGCTATTTTTTTTCCGGAGAGGCTCTGCTAGAAAGTAAGAAAGGTTGAATTGGCTTTATAAGATGACGATCATCCGTTCTGTATTCACTGGTACTAAGTTCCCCATTAACCATCCAGAAGAAGTTTTAGAACCTCAATATTCTATATCTTTGGCCTATACCGACCTTCATTAGTTTCACTTGCACCCCAGTCAACAAGGTCGTATTCGAAAGTCCTGTCCTGACATTCCGTCATTCTGAAACTAATATCGACATCCCCGTAGTCCCAATATTGCAAACGAAGTACCAAAAATCAATTCATACCTCATCAAAATGAACAGCCAAGACAAGCAATCTTCCACCAGAAGTTTCACCGCCGGAGTGCGCGCCTCCCTCATTGAACAAGCTCGCTATCAGAACTTCATGAACGACCCGAACGGTCCTTGGGTTCCCGTTGGGGGGCCGGAACCAGCCGATCCAATCGCCAGCCCGCAACAGAAACCCTCCAAAGTCAAAACCGAATTCGACCAACAGCCAGAAAGATAAACCACGTGCCACAGGCGGCGGCAGTTCGATACAGCAAACTATGCCGAGAACCCCGTGGCTATGATACTCTTCCGGACCGATTTGGAGCACTATTCAAGCTGCTGCCGCTAATACGATTTGGTGAATGATTCGAAGTGCGTGGAGGTGCATGGTGGTGGTGGTAATGGTAGTAGAGGTGCGTGCGGTGGCGGTAAACAAACTACATCATCGACAGAGGACAGTGCAGATGCGAGAGGCAGGATGCGAGATGTGTTGGCAATTGAAGGATAAGTGTGAGTGATGCAAGGTTGTCGGTGCGGTGATGCCTAATGCTATGACTGTAGTGAGGGTTGGTGGAGCGGACTACAATTGATATTTCGTCGGTTGATTGCGAGGAGTTTGTGGTTTCAAATTTTGTCGACCGACCGTTTGTGACCTTTCTCCAGCTGAGCTTCTTTTCTCTTGTCGTAGTGGTATAGATAGTCTTTTCTAATGTGAAGATATCATATTTATTATGCCATTGCATTTCGCGCACATGTCTGTACCTACTTAGGTATGTGAGTGAGTGATAAACGCATTTCCCCACCCCGCAATGCCTAATGTTCGATCCATCGCTAGATCACTCACTTCTCACGACAACAACCCCTCATCTCGTGTTCAGCAGAATAGTGCGTGATCAAAAGATATCCAATCGTAAGCGATCTCCGCCCGCCTAGAGGGACTCCCCAAGAATGAAGTAGTTTCGATTCGCTGACTGCAATGTATTATCGCTCCTACAGGAAGTATCTCTTCAGCCGTCGTTGTTCGCGAATATTCGACACGGCTGAAGGGGTTGGTTACTTATTCATTATGCACCACATCGTATCGATCCGAGTTTGGTTCCCACCACCCGCAGACGAACATCTAGTAGAAACCCCGAATGTGGGCGCTCCTCGCACCAAGTCGTTCTGTCACTGCTTCACGTCTCCGCCTTTCATGAAAAATTGATAGATTGGCTCTCCAACTCTCACGGAATTAGCGACACACATGGCGGAAGCAAACGCGAATGAAACAGATGCTCCCTGCCCACCACCTATTGTCGATAATGTCACTTCGGCGTCTCCTCCGCAGATTCTATCGCCACTGGTCTGTGTGTCATCTCTTACAAGCTCGCGATATGCTGACGGAATCAAAAAGATTTATTCGCAAACCGTCATGGTGCTGCGTCCGATTTATCCCGGTTCGGCGAGTCGGAAAAAGAGCCTTGTTCTTCTGATTTGCACATGCTTGTTGCAATACGAAAGCTTCCATCCAAACATCGGAGATTCGGCCTGGCAAAGAAAAGATTTGGGTGTTCCCCTCTCTGCAGATGACACCAACATCACATGCTCAATATCTCGGGTGAGACTTTTGGTGCAGTAGAGGATGTTGCGGATTCAGTTGGTGGAACTTTGATCAAGGACTGGAAAAGGACAACAATGAGAGTCAATATTCTCGGGGTTCGACGTTACGAAAGTTCTCAATCGACGAAAGAGTTGCTTATGAACTTTGATATCGATAAAACTTCCTCAGTAGATCGAAGATTAAACTGCCTTCGATTATTAGGTGGGGACAGATTCGAAAAAAAAATTGGCACTCGTTCAACCAGTCGGATTACTTCCATAAGGCGTCATCATCGTACACGTAGGATGATACATCCAGATCCGTGGAATACCCCCCGCGGGATTTCTAAATGCTAGGGCTTGCGGATTTGAAGGAACACTGCGACGTGCAGTAACATGATTGTCATAAGCGTGTCATAAGCGGATGACACTGTTGATGGCGGACTGAATCGTTAGCCCCCGTGAAAACATTATTTCCTTGTTCTAAGGTTGAAACATATACCGGATGACACGGGGTTGGAGTCGCGACTTTCGTATCTCAGCTTCTTCCTCGCGGGGCGTGTCTAGGGTTTGACGCATCGTGGACACATCTGAGTATTTGGACACCCGGGTGGAGGGTGCTACAACTAGTTTTGCTGTGTTGGTATGTTGGAGCCGGAAATCGAACCCAGAAGTCATCTATCAATCTTGAGAGTTAGCAACGAGAGGTTCTCATCCATTTAACCTCTATCTTGCCTGGTAGTTCTCCAACCTCAATCGCCTCCAGCCACCACGAACCGCCAATCTTCCACGCAAATACCATATAGCTACCCGGAGTGTTATTCTGGATCCGTTAATGTTGTCCATCAATACGAGGGTGCTTCTGATCTCTGTGTCGATATATTCAGCGGGTGCTCGCTGCTCATCGGTACAAGATGTGTTGGTGTTCTCAGAGTTTCATGAAACGGAGGTTGGCTTGTTTAACATAACCATCAAATAGCACCACCAACACACTCTTGTCTGTCTGATTCCATTGTTGGGCAATCAGTGAGTATAGTTTGTTGGGCGGCTCGTTTGGTCCTGAACGGCACATCGGTGAGGTCAGGAGGCATATGCCGCTGCCTGTGTTGGATGATATGTTTCAAGGGCAGCTGAGTTGTTGTACAGACGAATTTCGGAAAGATACAGCTCCCAAGTTTTCGAGGCAAGCACACTGAACGGGGGAGGTAATTGGCCTCGTTCCCGACTGGTTATGATGGTATGTAATTTTCTTCATCAGCCTACAAACCTTAACGGGAAGCCACTTACTTGGGGCTATAAGCTACATCCGTGTATAGCTATCTTGACAATACGGGCAACAAACTTGCAATGGTGCAAAAAACCCGACCGTGGTGCTCTTGCAAAGTCTAGACATGCAGATACCGAGCTGATAACCCAAAGATGACCACCATTACGATCACCACCCATCGAACGTACCGAGCATAATGTAGACGCCATTGAGGGTATCATTGTTTGATAAAGGTAGTTTTGTTCCTCAAATCATATCTCCAGCTTCAATATCTCTCTGCGTCGACCTGCCCGATTGCAACTAGCTAGTTATCCGCAACTTACTCGAGAACCCAACGCATGGGGTACTAACCGATGGAGGCTTGGCTGGTGTGAAGAGATTGTTTGAAGATTGCTTTGAAAGTGCTATGCAAATGTATTGTGATCTGAGGTGATGGATGGGAAGCCATGATGGAGCAAAGTGGTTCATCATGGGGTAAGCCCCTCAATCCCCTTTCATCAGCTCTTTCACCGGTGACAATTTAGCTTCCTTATTTGCTCTTTGCTTCTAACCGCCCGACTTGCATTCGAAGAGTCGATAGCTCTGGGCGTGATTTTAGAGTACTTTAACACTGGGGGCCAGAGAGCAAATAGCATAAGCTACTGCAACTATATACCAAAAGAAAGGGTTATAGGGTATTTCAAAGTGCATATTCTGTCCATTATCCAAATCCAATGCTGAGCAATAGGAGTTCGGGTTGGTTGAGGTGATATGGACTACACATTCTATTGCATCCATTTAGACCCACGATGAACGTGAAGATCGATGAACCCAACAACACAAGCGATATCATTTACATGCAATACATTCGATGAAGGCCTATCATTGAGTAGCTTTTACCCATTTGGTTGGCATTGGTCAAATATAATCACAATACATCACTCGCAGGTATTAAAATTTACACTGGATCCGCCCCCACTATTTTATTAGGAACCAAAAATTCGGAATTGCTTATTGTTAATCTATATGAGGATAGAAATATACTCTCTGCACAGAACCGGTTGACATGATAAATTTCCCGCCCGACAACATTTCATCACCTGTTTGTTTGCAATGCAGAATGATAGAGGGGGTCGGGAAGAACGGGTTGCAATCGGCTAATCATAACAGGACAACGCATACTTGCATGCAGCGAATTGAGACTGCACGAAAAGTGGGGCGTTTGGTCATGACAAGATTCAACAGCAGCGAGTGGTAACTTGCAGACTCGAGCTCGGCACAGAGATACCCATTCAGTATGCAAAGGAACTAATAAATCGGAGCTGAGGGTGCATGACCGCCTCACCGAAACAAGGCGAGCGAGGCTGACATTTTTGCTTTTTTTTGGTTAGCACTCTGCATTATGAAAATTTAAAATGTAATCCATTTTGCTTTTTACAGAATTATTTTTTAAAAATCTATACGCGGTTAGTGCAGTTTTGAATGCCGGGTAGATGCGATGCGTTCCAAGTGAGGCTCTAGTGACATCTCCCGACTAACGTCACACCCTGATCACTGCAATGGATCGACTGAAGAATATGGGTAGCTCTGTCCGGGCAAGAGTGCCAGGCCAGGAACCAAAGACATCATACTCGGGATACTCAGACTCCAGATCATCAACGGCCGCGAAGAAGGACGAAGGAACCCTTGGGAAGATAAAAGGATACGTTCCGACCAGAGTGGTGAGTAAACCCATGCCCTGCAAATACAAGGAAGCCATCTCATTCCCATGAGGCGGGGGATGTGCTTCTGATGCTAATATAATATGATTTAGACAGGCCTCGTCAATCGTGCCACCGGTACTTCAGAAGATCAGCATGTTCCCCGCCCTAGATCTAACCTCAAAGACCTGTCAGCCTTCGCTCCTCCACCGAAACATCGCACTGCATATAGAGACGAAGTTGCTTCTGCCTCGATTGGAGCATCAACACGTAGTCCTCCTCTTGATAGACTATCAACATTGGGGATACCTTCCTTGCCACAGCATGGATCAACTGTTGAAGCTTCGGAAGGCCGCAGAGCCCCGCCAATCCCTCCCCGTTTACCGCCACGAAAAGGAACCAAGAGCTTCCCTGAAGGCACCAATGTTACCGAGGAGGATGTTGTTTCTAGAGGTGGGCTAAGTGCTAGTGCGGCTAGTGCACTGGGACGTTTAGGAAACTCGAGAGTTAAGGTTCCGGGCTTCGAGACGACTGCAGTACCACCGTCTCCACCATCAGCAAACCGTCCCAAAATTGGATCTGCAAATGGTCTCTTCTCGACTAACCCGGAGGTTGCTACTTCTGGTACTTCATTTGAGGATAAAAAAGCCGCTATCAAGACTGCAAATGCAATATATAAGGATCCCACTAAGGTATCGTTTTCCGATGCAAGGGTGGCAGCAAGTACGGCTCGAAACTTCCAGCAGAGGCATGGCGAACAGGTTGCGGAAGGTGCGAGAGTTGCGAGTAAGTATGGGCTTATTGGGAATGCGGTAACTCCTCTGGAAACGCCTACACTAGCTTCTCCATTGCCGTCACTGCGAGCACGATATGAGCCCCTGTCGCCGCAACAGTCACCGCCGCAACAGTCACGATCGCCACCGCCCGCTCTTCCAGCAAAAAAGAAGACCCCTCCCCCTCTACCGCCTAAGAAAAAGCCTCCACCTCCTTCGGCTACCCGATCGCCTCCCCCACCTCCACCTGTACCCGCAGCTTCGCGACCTCCCGCGATTCCACTGTATTCACGGCCCTCCCCCACGCCATCACCATTATCAGGCTACTCTCTTCCCAACACCGGCTACCCTCTGCACCTCTTCCCTGATATCCCCACCGACCTTGAATTATGCCTCCACACTGAGTGGTTCACTACCAATCCTCTCCGTCTCCCGACGTCAATCCAAAACAACCCTAACAAATCGCTGAAATACTCTAGCTCGTGGACCCGCTCTGGCTCTGGCCGCACCAAACACACCCTCATCATAGCCCTACTCTGGACTATTAACCTCTCTTCTACTAAGATAAAACTAACCTGGGATGCATCTGCCCCCGCATCAACTGTGAGTGCCTCTCAACGCCACTTCCCGCCTCCACCACGTCTCTCTTCCTCCGAACTCCAGCGCATGGCCGCGAAAGGCGCCGAAATTGTCTCCTGGTGTGAATCCCGCATAGGAAACCAAGTTGGTAATGGCGAGTGCTGGACCCTCGCCTTCGAAGCGCTACGTGCGACTCCAGGCGTAATGGAGAGTCAGCAAACTTCCCATGGAGCATGTATCCTTAGTCATTACACCCCCACGCCACCAGTAGAGGCGGGCGTCGACATCATGGCAGGCGACGTCCTACAGTTTTGGAATGCGAAGTGGACAGATGAGAGAGGCGGATGGAGGAAAGCAGGCGACCCGGATCATACCGCGGTGGTTATCGGAAGCCGCAGAGAGCTGAACGGCTCGTGGGTGTGTCAGGTCCTCGAGCAGAACGTGGGAGGAGTCAAACGTGTCGTCAGGGGTGAATACTGCATTGGAAAGAGTAGTGGAATGCAAGAAGGCGCTGTACGGGTTTTCCGGCCGGTGTGGGATGGCTGGGCGAGTCTAAACACAGAATGGGGGGTGTGAGACACGTGGGGAAGCTGACGAATACCCAACTTTTGTTTCTTTTCTTCCATTGGGAACGATTAGTTGTTGAGAGTGTTGCACATTGTTGAGAGCCATAGTAGAAGACAGTTAGACGGAGAAGTCCTAGAGAATATTAGCATTCCTGTGAGGTGTTATTTTGGTTGTATGGATCTGCATCGCAGATGGCCGCGGCAGGCTAGCCAACTGTCAAATCAACAAGTAGGGCGGCAACGTTGTCATAAGATCTAGGGTTTTTTAACTATAGTCTCTGGTAGTTCATGCAGGCATGAAGCCATGATGAAAGCCCATTCCATTATCAAGACCCGAATAATTCTAGATCTCCAACTGTGGAAGACCCAGAGAGTTCCTATGAGCGAACCCACAGTGCATTTTCTGCACAGAAGGTCGTATTCAAAATTCAGCCCAGGAATTCGAATGGTCGTGGTGTAAGACTGCCAAAATAGATTATGAATCATCACCCCACGCCCACTAGTTCATCCGAACTCAAGGCGAACGCTGATCTCGTCAGAGTGCATCGTGCAGTAGGGGACTTGGCTTGTAAATGTACTAACCATTCGATCCACACAGATTCGCATTCAAAAAGTTGCTTTGTTGTTCACCGGTGTCGTTGCGGCTTTTGTGAAAGCTAAAGTAGATACCTAGCAGAGTGAGCAAGAGATATCTTTCTTGAAATAGATCTGAAGCTTGATGAAGTGTAAGAACTGAGATGTAAGAGCTCAGGGTAGTATGTAGAGTACATGAATCGGCGGAATGCTCGATAAAGTGATACAACTTAGCGTCCGGTAGTTACGGCATTCGTCAACGAATTAAACTCCGAGGCAAAATTCTCCGGAGTTTCCTAGGGGTCTTCTAGGCTGGCTAGTGATTTTAGAGGAATTCTCCAAGGATAGAAATGACACTCTAACACTAAACGTTCCAATCGTCCTAACGCTTCTATTTGAAATCTAGGGAGGGATCCCCCCAGAAAGCGGCTAGAACAGAACCAAAAAAATAATAGAATTTCCTTCCTCCGATGAACCTCCATAGATTTACGGTGCTTCTGTTGCCCAGATCTTCGTAAGCTTGCTCGAGGGTCTGATATACAAGGTAGATTGAAGGCAATCTAGCTAGGATTACTGTTGCGACTGAAAGTTAAGACTGCAAACTGTTGCGCCCATCAACCAATACAAGCTGCATGTGGCAACTGGTTGATGTTGCATACTGGCAAGGACCACCAATGATAGGAAGAAACTCCCCAACTCCCCAACTAGACTTTGAATCTGGCTATGGTGATATCGTACCGCCCAATACGCAGACTGAGTAATAGCGAACAGTGGAAGTGAATCACGATCATACTGGGTATCAGGCTAGATTTGGAGTTCGAAATGATCACGTTGGAGGAATATATTAATGTTAATGTTAGTAGAACTAGTTTAGGGGTGTCCTACCCAAACAATCTGAAATATTACTCTTTTATCAGCATATAGTAGCCAGAAATTCAAGTGATGAAACTTGCGAGAAAGTAGACAAATTGCTATATCTTACAAATTTGCATTTTCGATACTAAGTGATAATTTCAAGCAATCCAGGATCGAATCTTTATGGAGACTATCGTAAAAGTTCATAACACTGACTTACTACAAGTCGAACATAGGCTAATGTCAAAGCACCAACTCATCCCTATTCTGAGTTATATCTGACCAGAAGAGTTAACACACATTTGAGTACTCGTTTTTCTGGAACAATGAGGAGTGCACTTTTAAAGTTTTTCCTCCATGTCATCGTCAAATGACGGGGAGATCAGACTGTCACTGAGACAGCCTCGCCAATAAACCCCAACTTCTGATCTGGAACCTGATTGACTGTATGGCTGAGCAAGCTGGCGCAATGGCCCGTCCACTTGATTAATGACGCCTACATGCCCTAGTCGGTAAAAATGCATCACCTTCAGAAGGAAAGTGTGTAGACAATTTAGTTTATCGCAATCATAAGATCGACTCGAGATCGGGGGCCTCGGACTGGATGTTTCACGATTTGCCAATAGCGGAGACTGCTGAAAAGTGCATCTTCTGGAGTAGCTTACATTATAATAAATGAGCACATACACTAGATTAATATATTTCTTTACTAACCAGTATTGATTTAAGAGAACTATTAGAGAGAACTCTAGGAATCTGAGAATGCTTTGTTATTATCATGTGAAAGCCCCCTTCTAAATGCTAATCAACCATACTAACCAATTTCTTCATCACATATTAAACCAAAAATTCCATAAACTAGTACAATATACCATATACATACAGCTAATTGCTAGATTCTTCAAAGTGAAGTTCAAATCAGCCAATGGAATCAACACCTCGATCCCATAGTTCATAACTTAGTCCGTTCGTGTACCGTGTTCGGTACCATATACCCCGAGTTGGCTATTTCGTACACCAAAACAATCCATCGTCCTCAAAGATGGTGGTTGTGTTCAATGAAGTTATCTAACACGAGGAAGTGAGGCATCGAAAATACGAGAGCACATGCATCTGTGGGCGCACCATTCCTACCTCAAGGTCAAGGATGTGCAGGATTTAATAGGACGGATGTAGGGAAGCATAATTTGGGCGTACGAGATGGCTTTGAGGTGCGCATGCCGTATCCAGTTGATACCTACATATTCATCACACCATAGACCGCGACACCACTCGAAGACTAAGTCATACAAAATTCCTGCGCATTCCCACACTCTAACTGGTCCGAACCAGAGCATGTCTGAGATAGCGTCCAGCGAATGCCATCATCCGCCCGAGCCCCAACATGACAGCAACAATCTCGCTAATTCTTTCTCAATATTTTGGAAACGTTGTTGGCTCATGATGGTTGGACTGTATCCTGCACATTCCTATCAAGACAGCACTGGCAAGGGTCGCGTTTTCCTCTAGAGGTAGACCCAGGTAGGCCTCATCTTCACCAAACTTGTTTCATGGATGCATGTCAAATACGAATTTCTCAATCGAGCCTGCTGAAATTACCTCACCGGATCCAATGATTTCGTCAATCAACCAGATCTTAACACTAATCAAGTATACCTGAACTCGGTACTATGCCAAAGGCGCTCTTCAGGAAACTAAAGAGCGATCACTGAACCGCGGGGGAACAGAGAATAGGAATGGCCGCAATGCTGGATGCACTTCTTAGGATTACTCATCATGTACAGCGCTATTGAAGGTGGACCTGATATCACATACTCATACTTCATGGGCAATGCGAGGTTGTAAATAGCCCAACCGATCATCTTCACGATTATAAAATGAAAGAATTGTCACCCCGAGCAAACGCACGTACACGTTACGTAAACTTTTCCAGTAGTGCTCTATAGATCTACGTCATCCCCATTGTTATATCTATCGACCAGCTAAGTGCACAAAGGACTATTAGACGGATGTTAAATCGCATTGTCTACCCGAGAGAGTTTCTGTTTGAGGTGCAAAACAACAATATAGAAGCCCAATGCTCGACCTCCTAGGCGTCGAGATCATTGTACGATCACTCTGAAATGTATAAGAGTCGGCACATCCGGAGACTAGATTGACCCGTCGCCCTAGTACCCTAAGGATATATCGCAGGTATTTCTCGAAGTCCTAGCGTAGAATGGCCGACAGGTCGCTTCATGGAGTTGGTGGATGCGTATCTGCCGGTCGGTCTGAAGCTCACTAAAACCTCCCCGAATAATAGCACGCCATGTCAGTCTATCCTCTCTAGTTTTTCTGCAACGCGAATATACGTAACAGCTGTACCTAAGATCTAAGTTCGCAGTATGGGGCATCAGTATGGGCAGAGACCCTGAACACCAGGAATGCTCCTCATGCATACCCAGTTCGAGACGTTTTGCAATTTTACTCTCTTTTGGAAGTGTCGAAGCCGTTGTAATGGTATCATGAAAGAACTGCCGTGGCTAGCTTAAAATCCGGTTCAGAACCAACTCGCAACAGGATCGTATCGTGAAGACTCGTACTGACCCCTGCGTCAATGCGCTCTTGTATCGCCTTAATGTAGCTATCCGGGACGTTTCTACTGGCATTGCATACTATTAGTTAACATACCCAGACAGTAGCTTCTCGATAGGCATGGTGGCCATGAAAGTTTGGGGTGGTGGAGCCCGAGGCATTGCGTGTACATATTTTTCGCCCGTCCGGTTAGGCAATTTTAGACAAAACTAGCATACAAAACCCGTCCGTGCACACAGTTGAATATTTATCCAACACTGCCTGTATCAAATGATAGGGCTGTGTGGATGTTTCTCTTTGTTTCACCAAATTAAAAGTGACATCGTAAATTGGATTGATTTATCCACCCCTGTCTTCATGAAGCCTCTCCCCGAGTATTTATTTGCCAGGCTAACATTACTTTATCGATATCTTGATCTCTAACCCCTGACAGTCGGTAGAATTGGATGCAATACCATAAATAAGGCATCACGACTAGCAAAAGGCACTGGATGTAGCGTTCGGTACGACTCCATTCGAAGGGCGTTCACGGGGGGTTAGGTTTGCTAGCTTCATATATTTATGTTCTCGAGGCAGGATTCGCCCGAGTTAACCCGTATCTCCTCAGCCGATGGACCCGCATTCAGCAGCTGTTGTACGTGGAGTCCCAGCCCGCATGAGAGCGGCGCAAACCTGGGTGAGCGTCTAGTAGGGATGCTCCGATGGTCGATGGAAGACAACAATATTAATGCTGCTGTAAGTAGGATGAATGGTGGGTTGTATTCCCCAGTGTTGCACTGAAACAATAAACACGAAGCATACATTGGTTGACAATTCCGCAAAATCCCTCAATGGCTGTGCCGCTCACTTGGTATCTTACAACGTCGTGAATCTCTATTTGAGAATCACTTTGCGTCGAACAGTAGGAATGCTGTTTCATAATTCATGCGTACGGCATACGGCACAAATTTCTGCCTCATGCAAAGAGATTACAACCGCAGATTGTAGCCGCGACTTAGTGCGCTTATTTGGATACTTAGGCCAAATCGAGCAGGGTTTAGGGCAAAGATTGTACCAACACTTGTATCCTCAGCTTACCTCAAACGTATAGAAACACTCCTACTTAAGGCATTCTATTATATAGGCTGTACTATTACGCTATCTGTATAATACTGACCGAAAAGTGCTCGAAAGAGCCTATTCAAGTTCTCACTGTCTGATCTGAGACTCGAACCTTGTATGAGGACATCATACTTGTGACGGAGCTGATGCAGCGGAGCGAGGATCTGGCCGGAGATAGTGCCGTACATGCAAGTACTCGAGTATATATTATCTAGTGTATTAACTGAACCGGCTTATTCCAACCTCTCTGACCCAAGACCCAGCAGGGTCGCCACACCTCGCACATGCTACGCGTACGGTCAAGTAGAGGTGCATTTGAGGTTTCTAGTATTGGTTGGGAGTTCTGCTAGAAGAATCTCTAGATCTGCCTCGCTTTTAATAAGCCGGTTCGGCATATACCAGCTGAGATAATACGGAACAACTGTTCGGCTAGCAACGACTTCCTGTATAATATACCTATCACTAGATAACTAGATATCCTTTGAGAAAAAAGTACTTTAGAAACTTGAGAGATAATGTTTCGATAGCCGAAATTTCATTCTTGTCCTCTTCTAATGTATCTCACACAATCCTAGAACAGTTTTAGAATAAAATTCTGGCGTGGTTATGTAATGAAGGTCAAAACTTAGATTGCGTTGTTGCCAAGAGCACCCAAATTTCCGGCAAAAGACGGCGGTGAGATCTTCCACCAAAAAAGAACGGGAATAACTCATGAATTTATTCCTGTTACTGATATGAGCTTCACTAAACTCCGAAAGTCTATTCGATAGGTCGAAGAGGAATTTTTGTTGTTAGATCGGTTAGGTTGATCTCGCCTGCCATCCTCTACGATTTGTGTAAACTCCGTAGGCGAGCTTGCGAGGCGAAAAAGTCTGGGCACGAGAGCACGGTTAGGTTTACTTGGGACAGAAAACTCTCCATTGCCATTGCAGGACTCAGGAGAATAGAGATACATGCATGCTGCACTCATGCATATCTAAGAACTCACAAAATGCACTTTCAAATGCACTCGATAGTACAGAAGATAGCATGCATAAACTAATAACTACAGTCGGTATACCGATTATACACCACCATAATGGATATGCCAACAAGCCGCCAAAATGACACTTGAGACTTTTGGTGAATCCCAACAAAAGTAGGTGTGTGCATGCATGTGTACGTAGTCGGTAACGGAAATCTGGGTTTGTGGACCAAAAGACTACATGACTGAGCTCGAACTCGCAGAGAGCACCGTATATCTACTCTACTTAGTATGTGCTAAATTAATTAATAAGAAAAACTTCGTTCTGCGAGGTATGAAGCTAGTGTTTGGTTTCTGTTGGGGTTATCCACGGAGAATTTAGACTATGCACGATACCCGGTGGACTAGCTAGTTCCTTTCAAATTAAACCAGGGCCGAATATTGATGACGACCGCGGCCCGTATCTAGCCGCAAATTCAAGAGAGGTTCTACCTATACCAAAAGAAATCTACACTGACAAATCTTCCGAGAAAGTTTTATGTCCCTATCGCATGTAAGTCGTGGTTTTGTGAGGATATTTAGAGCTCCGCAAGGCTGAGGATTACTACAAGAAGCCTAGCCCGCTACTCTCCCAGAACGATGACGCATAAGTTCGTCCCACGCTTATGCACCGTTCCACACAAACCGAAACCCATAGGTAGAAATTCGCTAGAAAAATCGCTTGATTGGATAGTTGAGAATGCTGGTTGGCATCTTTGAACGCCAAAAAGTTTCTTTTCTGCCTGTTCTATCGACCAATAGCTCGATTCTGTCTACTTACGATCATTCAATAGGAGTCTGGCTATCTGAAGGATCCTGCGTATATCCATCAAGCGACGGGAATTGGGGGCGAATAAGGGGTTGATAAGCGTAGACTAAGGAAGGCAATACATCCAAATGAAGGCAGTCCGACACATGTTCGTCTGGTCTTCTTAGTACCTGGACCCAGTCCATCAAGCCATGTATTAAGGCTTCATTCAGCCCCAGAGGCCATCTGACAACTGAAAGGGCACAAATAAAACGTCTCGAACCGTGTACTGACATATGATGATGGCCAAGCAGCATCTGCTCCGTAGGCAATGGTCAACAGACACCAGGTTTAAGCGAGAGATAAGGAAGTGCTGTCTCCTGACGGATGGTTTCTTTTGAAGAAGAAGAAACTTAGATGGCACATAGAGAGCCTGGAGAGCCTGGAACTCTAGTAGTTTTGAAGCCTCTTAATCCCCGCATCTGGGTTATAGATTGCGGGGTTATAATGACCACCGCATTCTATATTTGTTTCTAGAATCCATGCACGCAGCGGTTATGTAAATTCATCAAAAACGACCATGATCACAATGTATGGCAGTACAAATTGAAATTCACGGAGCCTTTGATGGGACGACATCTGGATGGCGTTGTTCCAGGAGCCAGTCAGATTCCATATCCAAAATGCTGTTTCGTTTTACCCCGCAACTATTCTACATAGTCAGATAGTATAAAATTATCAGAAACACGATCCAGGGATGTAGCCGCCCTTGGAACAGAGTTTGTGGGGGAAGGGTTGGGTAATTCTGGATTTCTAATTCCTTGTCAGTTTAGTTATTTATCTCTTCCTTTTCTTTATCCACGTGTGTACGTATGCTATACGTGTGTGAATTTAGTACGTGAAACCCAATATCTGAACGAACCTTGCCACTGCGGATACTGTATCACAAGTACAGATTGATACATACATATAGATGCGATGAGATAACCCTACAATCCTCTTCTAAATGTGACTTGGCTATCCAATGTAAAAACTTACCGCAAGCTCCTCGGCACATCTAGTCCCTCGGTAGATATGTTTCGGTACTTTTTACCGACAGCTATGGAAGGATGCAATCATGCACTTCGTGCAGAATAAACTAGCAGTAATAGCCTGGTGTTGGATATATGTTCGTCGACCTCGAAGTTTAAGTCCGAAAGATGTTGGGTTCGAAGTTCGACCAAATTGATTGGCATCCGATTGGAAACCATCCGCATTCAACTTCAAGTTCTCTGTTGTACCAACAAATTGTCTTCATTCACTCGAATAAGAACTTTGCGATTGGGATGCAGCAAAGATTAGCCGAACTCATATGTACTATATGATTCATTACAGACCCTTCACAGTTATTATCTGGATCTTGCTTTCCAATAGGTCCGTCCAGGTCGGCCAGTCTAGACCTGATGGTCAAACAACCACCAAGAACAATCTCAAACACTGTGTAAAATATGTTTATGTCTTTTGGAAGACTCATGGAAACTAGCTATGTGTGAAGGTCTAGACTTACTAGGGCCTTATAGGATTGAGCAACCTGGCAACTGGGTTTGTGTCACTATAAATACTTGAACAACTCATCTTACCCATACTTTCAAACAAAACAACTCACACTTAAACAAACACCATAGGCTTGATTATTCTTACACCCTTTACAAGTCTCTCGCAGCGGAGTGACGACACTCAGGTCCCTCCTAATGAGCGGTGAGAGCTCGTCTGAGCTTGCCCGAGATCTGGTATCGTGTGCTTAAGCATTAATGCTACAGAGAAATAAATATATGGTTGTTGTTCAACATTCGGTTGGCCAACGAGTGGATTTGCCGCCCAAGCGCTTCTAAAGCAGGTGGGTTTGGAGCTTGTTATGGGGTACCTAATAGTTACAACGATGTCATAAACCGACCCCTCACAATAAAGAAAAATTTCGTTCATGTTGCGGTGATGGGGGTTCCGTTTGCATCTTAATCTGTTGTCTGCCGTCTTTTAAGCTCTTCCTACCTGACGTCATGCATATTTTGTGGTCGTTTGCGGCCCTCTTTCGCCTCTTTTAGCCCCATCATTAACTGTTTTTACAATCTAGGGTTCGAAGAAGCGGCCCGTAGCCGCAAAGTGCAACTTTACTTTCCGAAGCAAACTTCATAAATCTTATTTCTTTCGTGGTGGGACGTACTAGGTAAGCCTTACATTATCATGCCTGGTGTGTTGGCAATACAGAATGAGCTTTTAGAAACAACACTTGCAAGGCTGAAAATACTCGTCAACTACCTCTTTACAACAAAGTTTCTGTCCCGTGCTGCATAACCACAGGTGCGGCTGGAATTTTGTCCCCACTTCTGAAGACCGTGCGCAGTTGTGTCAACAAGCAACCGCCATCTTAGCCCAAACTCCTACCCAAAGATCACTACATAACGTAAGACGCCCGTTAATGGCACTGCAAGCAGTCTGCGGTCAAAAAGTCTGTACTCGTTAAGTTTTCAATCCGCCTATGGCTTTTGTAGACCGACCAGCACGGGATGATTAGGCGACAACGATCGAGCATAGATTTTGATCCCGGCGGGGTTGAAAATGATCTTCTGCATCATTATACAATTAGTATGTTTTCTTCCTTCATCGGTTAATTGTGATATTGTATGGGGTAATTAATGAAAGCTAGATACCCGCGAATCAATGACATCGACGTCCAATACTGCAACCAGCGATGATTTTGGAAACCGCCTAATGACCGTTCTATCGACCGCCGAGCAGCGACATCAGGTGGGCCCTCCACGCGGGATACTACAGTTGGGATGTTCGAGGCTTTGCTTCGGCGACGTAATTAGGGCCTCGTCCGAGCTAAGCTATCTTTGAGGTCCGGCCTATTGTCTGATGGGCATGACGAAGAGTTATCGATCGTCTGGATGTTTCTCTATCCTTGATTTGTAATAAGAGGTCTTCCTTTCCAAACTTCCATCCAGAGGCTAACTATTGACAGGGGACGTGCGTATACGACTCAAATCGAATCACCAACCACTGAAGCTGGCACCGTTGTGAGCTGGTGTGTCGAATCGTCAAAGACTGAGTCTACTCGAGTACTGCTGGAATGCTGTCCCCTTTGGGATCCACAGTGATGGTGGTGGTGGTGGTGTATGTATGGTTCGGACCCATGTTGAATCACACCGAATCTCACCATTATCTGCAGAATATGGACACATCTGTCCCTTTTAAATTGGCGGGGGCCGTGGGATGATCTTATGGACCCTCGCATACTTGAGAGCGGACTGTTGACCGAGTTGACGTGCGTGTGCGCCACGTGCGCGAAACCCCCACTGTGCTGCTGTTGATGTCGATTTTTTTCCTTGTTTTCAGTTGTTACAGAGCAGCAACGGTCAGCAGCGTTATAATGGTTGTTATCTATCGACATGATCGTCATAACAAATGTGCGGGGAACTTCACGAATTTGGCTGGCTCCGGATCGTCTGCGACATAACACTGGATCATACCATACCGCCAAACGCCTTCAGGAGGGGTTCTACTCCAGAGCGGGAATTGCCGTGGTAGCTGAAACAGTCTTGGGATCTTATATCCGTCATATACACTGCCGCCTGCGCAATAGAGGGCGATACAAAAGTTCGAGATATCGTTCGACCATTCTTTCAGCTCTAGAGACCACCCACTACAGCATATCCTTATCCTAGAGTACACAGAAGCAGCTCAGGCCAACGGTCTTTTCGTCGAGGTCACCAACGTCTGTAGGGTTTCTCGAATGGTGATGGTCGCCATGGTATGTGGGCCTTCGAGTAGTGGTTGCGTTAGAAGGGAAGGTGAAATTCGGAATACCGGAACGTCTGTGGAGTCATCTGGAGATTTAGTTAATGGATAACGTCAAATATCCTCACCATGTCTGGACATGTCAACACTGGGGAAGGCTGTGATGGAGAGTACTTAACGGATCATATTAACGCGAGGACACGGAAGAGTTGTGTAAGGCTGTCGGTCTTTCGGTAGAAAACTGAAACTACGAGCAGGAAGCGTATATAAATGAGACAGGGATTCGGAATCTGTAGGAGTCATCACCATCCCGATACCACGCCGCTATGACTATATCTTAGCCTAGCGCACAGGCCATATCTCTACGGTCAACTCCACCTAGCTCGGGTTCCTCCTACTTAGTATCATCGTCTGCCGCAGACAGACCACCATCAATTTCCATCACCACGGTTCGTTTCCATCGCCAACAGCCTAACATGACGACAAACTTAGAGCGATATCTTCAGGGAGGACTGCGTGGAAGCTTGAAAGCGGGAACAGTGGAATGTTTTGCTATATTCAGGCTATCGGGACAATCGAAATTCAAAGATACAGAAGAATAACTAATCGAATCCATCTGCACTTACTACCATGAATTCATAGGCTTAGCTGAGTTATAGCAGCTGATGTGCTTCTAGGGCCAATGAATCCCTTCCAACTGAACAAACATTGCATCTCAACACAATCAGACCAGTATGGCCTCAGAACGCCGCAAGCCAGTAAATTGGTGAAACGGGGTTGTGCCACAGGTCGCATACTATACGAAATTCCGTCCATATGAGGAAGTTCATAGCGTATCCAATAATTCATGCTCAATGCCTTTCCGCATGACCTCCCAGGCCAACCTTTACAACCTCCTCTGAGGCGACGGAAACAATCCTCGAAGGATCGACAAGCTTCCATTGCGTGCGCCTCGCAAGCCCAATATCAAATACATCGCCACCAGACCCTACAAATGGTTCCCCTTGCCGATATAAATACTACAGGTGCCCCCCATTTCACCACCTTCAAGCTCGTCGATACTGGTGAGGTAAGTTGTCCCCTTTCTCTGTGAGCTTCAGCAACTGACAATTTCACTCAGGTATCACAAACCTTAAGCGTTATAAATATGCCCTACATAGTCCTCTTGAGATGATGTCCTCTAGGAAATTATTTCCCTCCCTAGCTTAATCGTCACACCACATTCCTCTTCCTGCTGATTTCCGGTTTGCGGCTTACCCGGGCATCCAATACCGACTCATTCCATTCAAAGAATTAGCTGAACGGCTGTCTGGTAACTGCCGGTACTTATTGGTGGGTGGCGATAGTTAGCAAATACACGGGTACATACGAATAGTTGCGCGTACTTATTCAGCTGACACACCTTCAACTACAGTCCAAACTCCGCCGGGCTTGAAAAGCAACAGCACTTCTCGAAGATCATGCTCGAGACGTTCGCAATGTGGCAAATATATTTTCGCCTCGCCGATGCGACTCAGCCACGATGGCAACACACGTGATCTGTCGGCGAAGTTCACCACGGCGACGATAGAAATTTTAATCGCGCTAGGTATATCTAATATATCTATCGCGAGTTAGAATTCCAAGTTGAATACTCGAGGCGACAGCGGTACGCAGGGGGGATTCGATGCAATCATTTTCCCGACATCACCATTTACGACTGCACTAGCCACTGTGGCTTTGTACCTTCGCCAGTCATTCGTATTCTCTTATTTTTCATTTTTTAGCCGTCTTGACAGATTTGATTTCTCGGCCGTTTTCGATTCCGTCCTCTGATTTTCTGTGTATCTCGGATACTATTTTCTCGCCGCCGGGCATGCGGCCTCAGCAGACACACATGAGAGATGACATCATCGGGGCTATGCCAAATCATAATTACTTATCACTCGGCTACTCCGAACCCGAAATACGAATTCACCAACATCTGACGCGTAAACCTGTTGGAAATCAATCTCGGCTCTTTCGCTAAATATGTAGGGGTTACTTAAACGAACGAGAGCGAAGGGGAACCGATCGTCTTGAGATGGTATACTAGCCGTCACTTCGGCCAGGTAGATTAACCACCGAAATTGCCGGAGTATTCTTCACATTTATAATGACGGAAGCCCGGGACGATGTTTCATGAAGTTACCCTTCGACGGGTTTGCATTATGCATTCGAATTAGGGTCGTGTTATGTTATACAACATCAGGTTTCTCTGCGGGAATCAACAATACCTTACATGGAAGTTTAGAGGATAGGGCATGACCTGGAAGTACTCGACATCGTACTATTATTCAATAAACATCCCATCGACAGATTTTTGTTGTGCGGTGTGGTTTCGAGGGATGTGTTATACGTTGTGATATCTGCCAGATGTCGAAAACTTCGCACGAGGTTCGGAGGATACTAGATGACTAAGAAGAGTTCGACATCGCACATTTATTCAACAAGTGTACCATCGACAGATTGAATATGCAACCTTGAAACTGATTTCGGATCGTGTTTTATGTTTAGGATCTCTGCGGGAGTTATGACGTTAACGGTTTTTACCTCACAAGGTACGACACTATCCAGACGACTCGATGTTGCACTCTTCTTCAATAGACACTCTACAACTTCTCACGGATATACCAGTTCCCGATGTAGAGACCAACGCCATCTAATCTCCACAATTGTAAGATTAGCCGAAGTGGCAATGCGAGAACCACGGATTGCCTGCCATATATGTTAGAAGGAAGGTTGACGACAGCAGCACATTGTACAAGTATTTCCCAACCACAAACTCCGTTTAATTAACCATGACCCAAATTTCAAGCTCCAAGCTAACAAGAAAAACAGTAACCCGACTGCACATAAATTAACAACATGAATCAATATGCCTCAGCACTCTGACCCGACGAATAGAATTTAGTAACGCACATCATAAACCTTATAACGCCAAACCAAGACCTCCGACCCATCGCCCTATCCATGCTCATAATTCCAGCTCAAAGAAAACACACAGGAGGACATAAGGAAGACTATTAGGAGAAAAAGAAGACCGTCCCATCGCAACAACGAAGAACGAATTCACAAGGAACGTACAAAGAGAAAGTTGGGTTATCGACTTAGTATTAAAAGAAGGAATAGTCCTAGGTGGTCACCGCAATTCATAGGCCGAAGAGCAGGTCCACACGTGCTACATCAGTGTCGATACATCGACTTGCCTCGGCGGACTTCTCGAACCCCGGGATGTATAACTCGCCAGCATAATTGGAGTGGAATTTGAAGAGCGATGCGACACGGCCTGTCAAAGGCCCGAAAGGAAAATCAAGAGGACGAATCGCTCCATCTCCGGTTCTGTAGCCAGTGTCGGGTTCTTCGTTGTACTCATCATCACTCTCTTTGACCTGTTCGTCGACCTGTTCCTGGGTCGGTGCAAGGACTATAGGTTGCGGTGGACCGACTTGAATGTCGCTTGGATCGTGGAGTGTTCTGGATACGTTCGAAGAAGTTATGGTGCCCGGAGTTGGTGGGGGATGGATCGGTCTTGACGACTCTCCTGTTGTATCAGGAGGGGATTGTGTCTTCGGGTCATCGGTACTTGTAACGGGATCGGAACGCTGACTATTTTGAGGTCCGGAATGGGCTTGCGATAGAGGCGTTTGCAACGCCTTTGCATTCGATGCCCTAGGTTGGAAAGAAGCGTTGGTTGAAAAAAGGGGGCGGGAGGACGATGTATTGATGGTTGAAGGAGGCTCTGCGCTTTCTCGTGTAACCTGTCCTGGAAAAGTTGCCACCGGGTTCTCTTCCTGCTGCTCGAAGCGTTGTGATTGAGGAGCAGACATTTCGACTTCGGTATTCGAGTTTCTGGACACTGATGTTGAGTACAGCACGTGATGCCTTCGATTTACAAAACTTGGGAAGCTCTTCAACAACTTAAACAGAGACTAACTAGAGCAAAGCTTTGGGTAGAGCTGATGTGCTGTGTAGGAGGGCAGATTGCTTTGGGATAAATGGCGATGGTATCTTACGAGAAGACTTCAAGGTGATGTGGGAGGTGGGAGGTAATGGTGTTCTTAAGTGATGATGGGGCGGTTGATCGATATGAGCGCGACACACAGTGGGGGTTCTCTGCGAGATAAATTTTTGGTAGCCAGATCCTGGACACGAGGGCCCAAACGAACTAGCTGTCCGGATTGGTGAAGGGGGTGGTGGCAGTGATTTGGGGACAGGAGGCTAAGCTAGTAGGTGATGGTGGCAGTCAATGGTTCGACAAGGCGAAGCTACAGGGCAATTCGACCGTCGACTGGTTGCTACGATATCGGTTGGTTGGAGAGGAGTGGTGAGGTGGTGAGGTGTGACGGGTCTGCAGTGATTTGTGGTGAGGCGGAGCTGCGAGTGGCGAGAAACTGGTCGGCACTTCTTACTATGAGAAATCCACCACCACTACTTATCGCCATAAGGGACGAAGTAACTCACATTGATACTCGGCGGTATTGGAATTTGATAGATGGATGTTCGGTGGTGGACTAATGGAGAAGAATTGATACAAAATTTTGAACGGGCGAGACGGGCAAGTTATATGAATTCATAGACTTGCCATTTGACTTAACACTCGACAAATCAATGGCGGGTGACCCTGGTCTTATTTTTGTGCATTTTGGAGTAGGAGCTCGGTGGATGACTCGACTCACCAATCACCCCAAGACTGGGACCTGCATGTTTAAAACGGACGCCACTCGAGGTGTAGGGTGTTAATGCGGGTGCCTGGAAGTAGCGGTTTGATAACGTCTTTCTATCTTCGCGAGACTAAAGGACGGTAAAGACGTTGGAAGCGGTTGGGAAGAAGCCTGGAGCTTCTGGCAATAGCTTTTTTGCTGTCGCCAAGTAACTTGGAACAGGCAAACTAAACCTGGTTTGGTACGGATTACTCAATTGGGGGCGCCAATATTAACTCCTACTCATCTCGCCATTACCCCGCTCAAATAATAACACTCAGTTTACGAGAGCATGAATGCCCTACCTCTCAACATCTTACATTGGAACATCGCCGAGTTGAACGGCGTCTAACAGCATCTTTCAACTTCCGCCAATATCATCTCTGTTCCGCTCTCAAAATCCTCCAGTTGCGTCATATTGCCCCCTCAGGTGAGATCCTTGTTTTAACCGATGCCTAATAATGTTATACTAATTATATTAACCTCTCGTTACGTGGGCTTCACCCCTCCGGGATCCTCCCGAGTATCGGTTGGACCTTTTTTTCCTGTTCGTACGGTTACGGGGAGGATACACATTCGAACCGCAAAAATCATCAATTGCCTTATCAGATGAGTTTCAAAAAGCGAACCGTTTTGCCGGGTCACATCTGAAGCCTCGTGATTTCAACTCTTTACGATTGGATGCCGTTGTCCCAACAAAGTCGGAATGGAAATCAAGTTTCACAGATATTACCTCGATTATTTCGATACTAATATTGATGGCTAGAGTTGTCGCCCTAATCTATCGACAACCGCCTCATTCTATTACCAAGGCTCAGTAGCTGTTCATAATGGGGGCGGCGACCCACAGGCCTATTTCAATTGCATGACCGAACATCACCAGCCCAGACAACGATAAAAAAGGACGACTTACTCCGCCCTCAAATCTAGCAACCGGTTTACGTTTACGTCGTTTCTCCGCGGCATCTGTCAGCACAAGGATCATTTACGAGGGGTATAAACCAAGAACTGGCGGGGCAATTCTTATAGCTCCACTCGCTTAGGAATCGCGTTTCCCCGGTTGCATTTGTTTTCCTTTTAAAGACACAGCACCTTCTGTCATCTGCCGACCGACCACTTGATCTTGCCGTGGGTAAACCCGGTGCCTTCCCGTGGTTCCAGTCGGGGCCGAGTCCGCGTCATGCACAGTACCGGGCCTTTCGCCACCGTCCGCACGCACCGGAAATTCGCCCTTAACAAAAACTTCAACTAGCACTTGAATTACATGGCATGTTGAGTGCAGTTGGGGGACTCGTACAGGTACAGTCGTTGTCACTATGCTTGACTTGGTTAGCCGACTGACTGACTGCGCACACTGAGCACGGTCCGAGTGGCAACATGTATGAGTTGTTCTCGTATCGCCTGCATAATGCGTTTGCAAAGGTGGGGTTCATTATTCATTTGCCTCTGCGCTATTATCCCGCGCTTTCCTCTCACGAGCTGCTTGGGTTTGGATTAATAAGGGCATTTTGATGAGGCGCAAACATTGACTGGCGGAACGGACATTTCTCGGTATTCCCGGCTCCGAGCCTTTATACATTTGCAATTTGCTTTTCTTGGGGGAAGGCGCGGTTGTGCACATGTGGTACATTGATAGTTGGAACGACTACTCACGGGAAACAAGGCCAAGTTGAGCAGTTTGTTGCAGGAGTGAAAGAAATATATACTGACCGTAATAATGTAGAAAGCAAACGCTATGGAGTAGTGAAACAGCTCTGGATATGGGTGGCCGGGCAAATACTTGAACAACGGACAACTCGTCCTGTGTGGTATTAACAATACATGAAACTATAGCCCAGAATCAGCTGCTATTACATGAACATCATGACTTTTTTGGCTTCCTCTGAAATAACTGGCGTATCGATCTACCAGGCTTATACCGATGTGGCGGCAAGAATCTATAGCTTCTTGGATTTATCGTCCTTTCTTCTGTTATCTCAATCCGTGATTACACCCAATACTCGGCTGCCCCTTCCAGTCTCATATCCCCGGTTACACATACCCTCCTTCTTGTGCCTGCCGGATCTTTGTACTACCTCGGCAGTCTGGATGACAAGCCCGAGAATAACCGCTTCCAAAGCATATTACGCTTCTAGAACAACACGCAATTGTTTGAAATGGGGCTTATCTACAGTATTTCATTGGGGAGAAGTTCGTTCAAGGCCCGTGCCGTCGGCGCGCCGGGAACTTTGCTGGCATGAAGATCTTTACCGCCCTCCCAAGGATCTTTGTGACCTGCTTGGCTCACGATGCCAAAAACCGGGTTGACAATGTTTGAAATAGATTAAACGGCGTCCTGTGGGGGGTGGCTACGATTTCCGGCGCTGTGTTTTTGTTGATGTATTATTTAGTATATCACAATACAACGTTGCATTTATTTGTACTTGCACATGCTGTGTGATAGTGAGAATACGCTGGTGGTACTCTACGTATGGTGAGGGAGACGGCGATATGTACATCTACGACGTCGGCGTTCGGTGGCTCCTCCGTTTGTTTGTGTTCGCGAATACCTTTCGGATTCCCTCTTTTGAAGGGGTGTAACGGCACGAGGCCCGAACCTATACTTTGCCACAACGGCTAACCCGGAGATCGATACTGCCGCATGCTGTTTTGTGCCTTATGAGCCCCGTGTGATATATGATATCTATCCGTGTTTGGTACCGAGGAACCGGAACCGTGGTCTCCGCCCATATCCTGTTTTTGAATGTAGTGACACGCAAGCTCTGAAAAATCACCAGCCGCAGCGAGTCACGATGAATAAACTTTCAGAAGCCCCGTATTCTAAAGTTATGTGGTGTTATGTTTACCGTTGTGGAGATTTATTTACCCACTACACCTCTATCGAACGGCATTTGCCGTACGCGCGCGCGCGCAGCTTAAGTACCATTTTGCTTATTTACCTCGGCGAGGTGTATGTTTTATAGTTAGATGTTTCACGATCATAGTTACGATTCGGGCTTGGTGGTGCGGCTCAATGGATCTTGCATCTCGTTGTTCCTTTTCTCGGATTGAGTGCCAGGCCGTTGGTCAAGCGTCGTTTCCGTCAGTTAGGTTTAGGATCTATAGATCTCCATCTCTAGGCAACCACGCTGCGACGATACTCCACAAATGAAGTCCCGATGATATACCTTCTTTTCCCTAGGGAATATGATACTGTAGACGTTAATTTTACGGTGTGTGGACTACCAAAATGCACGAATGTCGGTTAAGCAAGGCGCAATGGCAGACCGGTGAGCTTGAGTCGGGTGGTGGGTCTGCGCCCCACCCACAAAGTCGGGTAGGTAACTCGCCAGCTTCTCACAACCGAGCTTGAGGTGGAGTGGTATCACGTGAAGATGATCCCCTAGAAGATCTTGAGTGCTGAAAGCTTTGAAGCTGGCATGGTAATCGGCCAGCGGCTTCTTTCAGCGAATATCATCGCCGTTAACAGGGATGGACGATACAGGTTGGATAATAAGGTTAATCGAATCTGCAATACAACATGGCTTGAACAGCGAGGGATACGTTGGCTTCACAGGGATAAGAAGGGATAGTAGTTGTGGAGGGGAACATTCTCTTTAAGGAACTACTACTATAGAATGAAATATTTCGTCCTCTTCTCTTACGTATGATCGTTGCCTGAGAAGTGTTTGGCGTCGACGGCGCTACACTTTTTCGGTAGCCGTTGCAACGGGGCTCTATTGGTTCCCTCTAGCTGCAGGTTTAAATTGCATATCTCCATCAGCCAACCATCAACCAGTTACCTTGAATTCTTCAGGACACAATGACGACGCAGGTTCGCAGGTTCCGACTTTTTTATCGCGGCAATCGGGGAATCGCTTGAAAGCCGGGTGACTGGTATCTATCAATGGGTCAGTTTTGTGGCGCCGCCGTCAGGTCCCAACCTGTCAAAAGCGTTCTGGAGTTGAATACCCTGGGTGTGTGAATAGAGGAGTCATCACTGAGCACTGTGCGCAGTCGACTCGGTAGATAGAGAGTGTGTCTCTTCACAGCACCTGACCTACAAGTACAAGCCGCTGATCGATCGGGTCGGCGAGAAATGTTTCTCCGTTGCTTACACCGTTGATGACCAACCAACCGTTGTTTTACTTATTGGACATTGGACGATGGGGTGCAGGTTACGGGTTTGGAGTTCGACGTTAGATAGGTAGACTGCGCCTTCTCGGTTACTACCGCGTCCTTTTCCATTGGTTGTGGTTGCACAAACCTCTTCAGCTCCCAACTGCGGCACTCCCGCGTTTAATCTATTGGCAGCTAGTGTCACGGGCGGAGGGTTAAGCCCAAGAGCTAAGCTTTCTCGGGCGACGGCAGCAATCAAATTGGCGAATTGTGAGCACTGTATAAGCTTTAGGAAGAATTGAGGTTCTGAAAAGCGCCAAAGGAAGCTCAAAACAACTTCTGTCAGTTTACTTATGTAGTTTTCTTTGTTTTCTATGTATTTATGTACTCTGTAGTTGTGAATGGCATTGTTGCTATCAGCGATGTTTTTGGCGCTCAAGGCACTCTCTATCTCATCACCCCTCATTCTTCCCCATCCCCCTTTCCTCTGCAGCAGCACAGCAACGACCCGAAAGTTTCGAATCGTCTAAATATTCCGAATGAGCGACACAACGTCTTCTTATGGATCGCCAGGCCTCACTCAGCTCAACACCATGTTCGATTTTAACCGCGCAATTGTGAGCCTTGCGCGCAAATGCTGGTGGTCTGACTCTCAGCCTCAGCTAAGCTCGTTCGCTCACCCACCAATACAACCTGCCTACGGATCATATCGACTCGGCCTACCCCTCACAAAGAGTGGGTTTAATTGCATTATCATGCGAGAGATAGTGGGGGTGGCAGGGTAGCCTTCATAAATCTTAACTTCCCCGGACTTTTGTCTCTATTCTCGTTCTCCTCCGCGCTGCATGCCCTTACCTCACCACCACCCGCCGTCAAGATAACAGCTTACATTAACGCTGATACGACTGCCCGCATTACTACGAAAGTACCACGATTCTCATTCGAAATACAACTGCAATTTAGCTTTCTCAGCGACCTCCTAGCAACTGAAGCTGCATTCGGATCTAGGCTAATCATCACCATCACCGCCATCCCCCCTTCCATCATCATGGGGTCCACTACTGCCGTCACCACAGCCAGCTCTTCGAGCCCCTCAGTTGAACCCTCCTCCACTTTCGACACACTACCTCACGACTCTACCGTGATCTTCAAGTGCTATAGTTGTACAGCGTCATTTCACGTATCCTCGGCTCACGTCCTCACCAAGATGGGCTCTGGCCAACGCCTCACGATATGGTGTCCCCGCAGTCAGTGCAATGCTCTCGTTTGCCACAGTAGCTCCCTGCCTGTGCAAGAAAGCTCGTCTCTGCCGGCCGATTGGAAGGAGGGGACCAACGTGTTATCGAAAAATGCGCCGGGAATGTACTCTGTATGTAAAAGCTTAAGCTATCGTCCTGTCTGATGGTGCTGATAATTTACAGCTTGACAACTTCCCTGCGCATCCTGAACGAACTGATTCGATGGATGTCAACCCGTCCAGCCCTCGAGATTCCATGCACTATTCTGACTCTATTGCACCGCTGAAGGGCCCTGGCCCGAGCGAGTTGGATGTGATAGCAGGTGTTGGTGGGGCGTTTGACACTACCAATCAGCGTCGCTCATCGGGATCTACGACTGGCTCTACACATGCTGCTTCGCCGCTTGCAGGTGGAGCGAGGAAGGGAAGCGCTGGAAGCCTCTCGTTGGTAGGGGCAGACATGGCACACTCTATCGCTGGGGTATACGGTGCGCCAGTGACGGAGAGTCCAAGGAACTCAGTGCTCGGTGAAGGGAATTTGAGGAAGAAGGCGGTACAGAACAACATGGTTAATGTTTGTCTAGCTTTGCCCTTCTCTCGTATCTGAGGCTTACACTGTAGCAGGTCGGACGTCTGACCCCCCGCACCCAAACCATGGAGAGTATCTCCACCAGCGTCTCAAGGAGGAACTCGGATTTTGTGGGGGTCGAACACAACAGCTCTTCATCACCGTCAAGGTCGAGCACAGGCTTAGAGGACCAACAAGACGCCATCCCTGAAGTCATACCAACCTCCGAAACTCCGGACACTACACAAAGCCCCGAAGCTTTTCCTGTCAACCCTAGACCCTACCTCTACCTCGCGCGCCCGTCCTCCAGTCCAGGCATGACACCAGCTATCGAAGAGAAGGAGGACGACCGACAACCTGACCTGGAGGTGGCATCCGCAGCGTTGCAAAATATTGTTGACACGAAGGAGCACGCGGATGATGCACCTCCGTCGACTCCGGTTCTAGAAGAGAATAACAGGACGAGGAGGTTGCAGAGGTTTAAGGGGTTCATGTCGAAGGTAGTGAAATTTGTCACGAAGAGGCGTATATCGGGGAGAGGGAGGGGGAAGGGGAAAGAGAGGGAAAAGCAGAAGGAGGGAGGGTGCACAGGAAAGGGGAAGGGAATGGATGGGCAAGAAGCTCGAGGCTATCCTGGTTCGCAAACGCTGGACGTGCCAGATCTTTTGGCCGGCTTGACATTGGTTCCACCTTCGCCGACTCGTTCGGCTCGGGGCGTCTCACCGGCATCAACACTAGCACCACCTTCTACTGCAGCAGGGGCTGCCCCGCGTACTCCTGTGGAAGAAACAGCTACAAATGGTCCTAGCCAGGCAGGAGCAATGAGTCAAACGGGTGCTCTTCAGGGAAACTTCGCTGTTACCAGGCAAGGGTGGGAAGGGGATATGGCGGTCACTGTCGGTGGGTTGATGCGAGAGGTGCAACCGGGGACGACGAGGATGGTGCAGATGGAAGTTACTCCGGGGGCTCTTGCTGCTGCGGCGGAGTCTGCATCTCATCCATGATACAATGACCATACGACAGCTGCTTGAGTTTGGCCTCGGCTTGGATGCAGATCCTTTTTTTGTATGCGATTTCTTCTGGGTTCTATCAACGAGGGTTAGGCGTATGATTACGATGATTACCGTCGATGATATATGATGGGATGTTTACATGTATACATGGTGTGGGGCTATTTTGGACTCCAAGTTTGAGTTTGGAATGCGCTGCTTTGGGTCTGTCTTTTTGGGATACCTTTCTTTTAGGTCTTTGAGTTTAGATACCATTTTCCTTTACTGACAGTTATTTCTTTATTTCCTTTTGAATCTGGGATATAGGTAGGGGGCTTTTTCGTTTACTTCTTTGCCGTGTCTCCTTGCAGTTTCTTGGGATACCCTTTCCTTTCACTTTTTGTAATGCTTTTGCCTTTGGGTCTGGGATACAGAGGGCTTCTTTGCTTTGCTGCACTGTACCTTCTTCAGGGAGGGGTTATAGCTGTTGCTTACGTATGTACTTCAGTCCTTTCTTTAGTGCTTGTGTTTTCCGGTCTAGATTTCTTCCTGGGATATCCTTTTCTTTTCTCATTTCGGTCATGCTTGTGCTTTTGGGACTGGGATACAGGAGGCTTCTTGATTTACTATACTGTACCTTCTTTGGGGAGGGGAGGGGTTGTAGCTGTTGCTTGCTATACCTTCAAGGAGGAGAGGGGTTGTACTTCAATTCTACTTGATACTCCGTTTTGTATGTACTTATGTATGTACTATTTTTGCGGAGCTGTGGATTGTAGGATTATTGTAGGAGGGGAGAATGGAACGGAGTTCATCCCCACCAGTGATCTTACGCCCAGACTCTAGTGCTCGCTGGCGGGCTGGTTTGCAAGATGACCCACCACCAGAATCGATGCTACGTGTGGGATATAGCAACTACTCTTAACTCCGGGAAACCAAACCCTTTCCTACGGCTCTTAACCAATCACCCACGCCGCGTGGCCCGCAATCTCCACGCTTCCTCCAATGTGGTTTGCTATAACCCCATCGATCGGTTGAAGCAGCGGGTCACAGCGAGGTCACAGCGGCCGGTAGGTCATTCGGAATCGGGATGAGTCAATGTTGGTTTTGGGTGGTGACTTTGCAACGGAGACTGAACTGCCGGGTGCGTCGGGGGTAGCAAAGTTCTAGGCCTAAATCGTATAGATCAATCTCGGTGATTGAGTTGGTAGGGAAAAACGGTTGATCTTGGTGGCTCGGCTCACCGGCGATGAGATTCGTGGCGTGCGTAGGGAAATCACCACGTGGCTGATGGTAACGAGAATAGAAACCCCCGCGCGCGCACGCTGGAGTTGTTGTGGGCGTGGTCGGTGGGGAAGGGTTTGAGGATGTGGAGTGAGGGAATTTCTACGTGTTGAGATGCCATGGGGGTGATAGGGAATTGTGTGCGTGGTCGTAGGGAATGTCGAGGAGCTAACGTCCGATACTGATATGGTCAGAGCTGGAGCTGGAGTTCCCGGCGAGAGCGGTTCTCTGTGGTTTAGTGTGGAAGGGAGGGGGGAAGGAGGGAGAACTCATGGAGGTTTGCGATTTTGGGGACGAGGGCGAGTGATACTGTGTGTATGGCGGTCGAGCGAGTAAGTCGGAAAGTGGTGGGTGGGGGTGAAATGTCCATAAACGGGTTTCGGATGTCTAGGGATATGTTAAACTTGATCACGACGGCGGTGCGTCGAGGGAAGCACGGTGTGTCACTCGTCAATGATGCTCTCAACATTGCTTGAGCAGAGAAAGCGAAGCTGGCTCTTCTGTGGTCAAACCCAATTATATAGATATCACCTAGTCCATCCCCTCTTTAATATGTCCGCAATGTCCGTGAATCCAAACTTCTCCACCACCGGCCATCAAACACCGGTGACAAATGATGATCGAAGAAACTGCAGCTATGGCACGACCAGATGCTCACAGTCTGGCATCCGAGAAAGCAAGGAGGCGGAGGGTATACCCTACGGTGTCCTGCAGAGGTGTCTAACTGCCACATTTACGGCCTGTCTGGGAAGAGAAAGGAGAAGTGGGAGAATTGGAATATCGATTCTTATGTTGGATAACCCTCTGCCGCTGAAAGTTATGTAGGATAATCCTCGGCGCTTTAACAGACATAACCGCAGAAAGTAAGTTAGGAACTTGTGCACTGCACTTACAGTTTGTTAGTAGTGTTGCGATTAATGACGAAGCCAATGAGTAGCCATGTCAAGGTTAATGACTCAAGTCATGTGGCGGCAATGAGGACTCATTACTCTGCCACTTACCCAGCATAACCCGCAGCCCCACGAAAGTCCACGTAAAATGACGATTCAACTTTTCCATTTTTCGCACTCGAGTATCCTACACAAACTGCAATAACCGTTCCACCCGCACATCTCCCCAAACCAAACCGCATCAGAACCACCGGCAAACCTCAGGCCGCTCCCCCCCTATCCAGTTAGCTACATTTTCTCGCAAACAGTCTCAAGCCGCCTCCACTCACTCCTAGCCGTTCGGTACCGCTGGTACACATCCGTGTGGTCATACGACACGATCCCGGGCCCCTCCTCCACCAGCACACCGTCACCCGGGCGCACATCCGTGTACGCGCTGTAGACGCTGCTGCTCGGACGGCCGTTGGCAGCGGCGGGGGGCAGACCCGGGAAGCTGGCCGCATGTCTGTCCGAGAACGGATTGGCGTCTGGCGTGTCGATGCGGCGGTATATCGTCTCGCCGGAACCGGTATCCACGTCGGCACTCAACTCGGCCACCCCGCGCGCCGCCCTCAACACCCGCCGCACCCAATGGCCCGTCAGCTCCGCCTCCGCCGCCAACCGCCGCCTCGTCGCGCGCGAACACAGCCCCACCCACTCCTGCACCCACAACCCAACCGCACTCCGGTCGCGCCTCCACACCCGCGCCCCCGCCACAAACGCAAACAGGCCTGCCGGCGATCCCCCAAACGACGCCACAAAACACCCCTCGCACCCGCCCACACTCCCCCCGCGCCCCTCGCCCACCGCGAAGAAGTACCCGTGTATCCTCGTGTACGCGTCGGCGAGCTTTTTTGCCGCGCCGATGTGTTTTGCTTTCAGCGTGGGTGGGGGCGAGTGCAGGGCTGCGGTGAGGAGGGGGAGTTTGAGGGAGATTTCGTGGAGGATGCGGGTGCTGAGGGTGGAGATGATGGTTGCGTTTAGGCGGGAGTGGGTGGGGCAGAGGGTGGGAGAGGGGGGGTGGTGGCGGGAGTGGAGGAGGGGCGGGGGCAGGGTCGAGATGTGGGCGGATTCGTCGGAGAGGAGGTGTGTGGTGGGGGGGACGTCGATCCAGGATGTGGGCGGGCGGCAGAGGGCTTTGGCGAAGAGGTGGCGGTGGTGGGGGGTCAGGGGCATGGTGCTGGTGAGGTAGGGGAGAGGCATGGCGGGGTATATGAGGGGGATGGGTTCGTGTTGAATGGGGATCTTGTGGCTTCCAGTCTGGTCGGGTTGAAGCTGAGGATGATAGGTTCGCACCCCTCACTCGGGGTCATACTCGAGTAGTATACAAGGACTCGACAAAGGACTCGGTAAAGTGTGCAAGCATGTTAGCCCTGTATGAAAGAAGCCGAGACGAGTTGCCATCACGATCCATCACTCGTGCTAAACAAAAGAAGCTTAAACAGTAAGGCTGGCAGTATTTTCACATGCTGATGCCTCTTTGTCCAGCCTACTACTGTTCCGCTGTCAATCTATTGGTCTGTCCGAGCTTTAACCTTGAGATCTAGATGCTGTACTTTGTTGTTGGTGGCCGCTGTCAGAGCCGCTATTTACAAGGCTTCTCTTTGTTTCGTTTTTGGAAGTATCATGGTTAAAGTTTCGCACTCTTTGTCCCGGAGGCGTTTGTCGATCATGCATGGCGTTTCTTCGGATGATAACAAGGGTACTGAGGCGCATGTATGAAACGCAGGATAGACTTCTCGACTTGCAGTGTGAATCAATAACGATTAGTTTGAGCAGAAGTAAGTATTCGTATGATAACGCAGTTCGAATTCACCAACTATTCCCGCTCTAGCAGCAACGCACCTACATTCCATCTATCCTCCAGTCCTCATCACTTCCCCCCCTTCCTCTCCAACGCTGGCACAAACGCCACAATCCTCCCATCACACACCTCACATTTCCTAACCAGCGCTTGTATTTGCTCCCACACCTCCCCCTCCCCACCTCCCACAGCCGCAAGCTGGGCCTTGATCTGGACAATTTCTTGCCGCAGCTCGTCGACCGTTTCGGCACAGCCAACGGGGACGATCGGGATCGACACGCTCGTCGAGATCGAGGTGTATCGCATGTGCAGCGAGGTTAGGCGCTGGTGGAGGATTGTTAATTGCGCTGGGGTTAGGGACATTGTTTATGGGGGAAGAGGGAGGGGGAGGGGGGTTATATAGAAGGGGCGGTTCATGTTGAAGGGAGGGCTCTGTTCGAGTAGAGCGGGTGGGTTGTAGAGCGTACTACTGGTGTCTGGAAGGTGTCTGGATGCTTTATTTTGTTTATCGGCGCTGGTTTATGATACGGTAAGTTCTATCTCTGTAATACGCCTGTTAATTAGCTAAGTATAGGCATTAGAGATGGTTCAGTCTCCTAACGAAGCTCTACGTCTGACGAATAAGAACAGAAAAACTATAGGAGGAGGAGAGGTGTATCTAGGGAATTTCTAATAAACCTCTATAAAACGCCGTCCAGCAGCTACATCACACATCCTCAAAAATCACAAACCCCCCCCTTCTCTTCAACTCGGGTCTGACAGCAACAACCCTATCATCAATCTCCTCACAATCCTGAACCCACGTCTCGACCTCCGGCTTCCCGTCCTTTTCCGGATTCTTCATCGCGGTCGCCTCGCCAAGTAACGTCTTGATCTCTGAAACCTCCTGCCGGAGTTCTTCGAGTGTCTTGACACCGCCGAAGGGCATGACGGTGGCTGAGAGGGACTCGAGGAGGGAGGAGTAGCGCGCGTGGATCGTGGTTAGGCGGAGGATTAGTGGCAGTATGGGCATGAGCTTGTGCGACATTTTGATGGAAATGGGGGTTTTTTGGGGGACTCGATGGGGTTATATGTGGGAAGTGCGTTCGTGTTGAAGGGGTTTATCTCATGATCTTCTGGAGCCTCGCAATCCCTAACCAACGCTTCGACCGCGTCCTTTTCCTTTCCCAAAGTCGTGGCTTCAGAATGTAGTGTCTTGAGCTTTAACATCTCCCTTCAGAGTTCACCGGTCGTTTTGATCGCGCCGAAGGGACTGGGATTTGGATTGAGGCGAGGAGGAGGGTGTAGGGAGTGGAGGGTGGTGAGGCGGGTGTGGGTTTTGGAAAGGGTTTGTATGGTGGGAGGCATTTTATGTGGGTTTTGTTGTTTCTGCGTGTATGGTAAGAGGATGTGGATTGAGGGGGACGGTTTATAGGAAATGGGAGGTTCATGAGGGAGGTGTTCATCGTCAATGTCGAGCATGAAATACTCCTTCGCTCCATACTGTTGACGATCGCGAGCTACACATACCTGCCAGCGAAAACCCTCGCATCACTCGTCCATGGAGGTAGAGCTGTAGGTAGTCAAGTTTGCTGTGGTGAATCGGCACCTAAAATAGTTCGTAGATATCGATAGGTTAATGGTTTTTGTGCGATATCGACTGGTTTTCATCCGGACATCGCCGTATGCAAGCCTTCGGGGGATCATATTCTCTGGGATAACCCTCTTGTATCGGGGTTGGAAAAGTTTGTGCCGTTGACCTTAGAGAGCTTTTTTTTCATGCATTTTTGTGGCGAACATGCTCGAGAGTTGGACGTGTGAAAAAGTAATGAGTTCTCATTGCCATGACATAACCTTGACATGGTTGCTCATTAACTTTGTCATGACTATCCATTAACCTTTACGTGACTCCTCATTAAATTGTCATTAATTGCAATTTACAAAATATGGCACACCGGGGGGTTGTCCAACATAAAAGTCTCTCCTTCTTTTTCGTAGGTGATTGATGTGATTCTACTTTCTCGGATGCCAGACGAGTGCGGATACTGCGAGCATCTATTAGTTGTGCCTTCGTACCAAATTTCGAGAATGATGATGGTTCCCGATACTGGGACCTGGGAGTGACCTCCGTAGTGCTTACGAGGATGTCTACGTTTATTTACCCCAGATATCAGTTGTTTTCTACTCTTATGTATTCTCTGGCTATAGGCTAGCCTAGTATTTCACCGCCAATTAAGTCCATCATTCAGCACCAAATAAGTTGAGGATAGTGTCAAATTGAAGCTAACTAACAGGAGAAACCACCACGCAAACAAAAGCTAGGACTGGAGGTAATGTATATATGTGACAAAGGAAAAGTCCTGCTCATAAGTTGACCCGCTGTACTGCAGTGGGTACGATTATAAGGTGTCCAATAACTTGGTGAACCGACGAGTAGATCTAGACTCCCGTACAACGCCACACCAATGCACGCCAAGTCTACGGAGCCGATAGCGAAGAAGGCTGAAAAGGAGAAGGGCCTGTTAGCTAACTCTCTGCTTTCAATTCAAGTCTCCTAGAATAGTATATACTGAGGGTTGGGTTTTCAGCCCATAGTTATCCGCTGGGTCGTGCCGCGACCATTTTTGACGGAAATCTGCTTCTATACGCAGTTGACCCTTTCAATTCAATTAGGCTATACTGAATAATTGGGATTCTTTGTTGGGGTGCCACCCGGCATAGGTTAGGGTTTATGCGGTGTCCAATTACTTGGTGAACCATCACACAAGCTGGCACAACCTTGGCACTCCAGTCACGTCTAAGTCCCTACGTACACTTAGTCCGCTAACATTCCACAATCCACAATCCAAAACCCACGTTTGCTCCATCTCTTCGACGCAATCTGCATCCCCTTTTTCTCTTCTACGCAACCCACATTCCCTCTATCCCTTCTAAATAACCTACCGGTTGCACTTCGCACAATAATAACTTTCAAATAGCGGCCTTCAGTACAACTAGCCACCAAAGCAGCCTCCTAAGCCACCCTCTGGTGTCCGTCAGTCGACATGCCGCAAGAAGGGATTGAAGGACGACGCCCAGCCGGAGCATGAGCCCAGGCCCGACGATGATGAAGAGATTGATAGTCAGCTTGATCTACTTCCGCAAGCCCACGCCTCCACACCCGTTACATCACTGAACAAGCAGTGAATCACCTGAGCTCAGAAGCAGATGACTTACAGTTGAATCTTATTGGGGACGGCGACAATCTCGCGGTCGGGAATCAGGAGAGGTTGGACTTCCTCAACGAAGAACGATCTTTGAGGGACGACGTACTGTAACTCAAGGACGAAACGTTGGAAAGTAGAAATGAGATCACACAGCTTAAGGAACGAGTCCACGGGCCGCGCGATGTCCCGGATGCGGTTCATCAGTACGTTCAAGCGTGACCATCTTCAGGACCAATTCGATACCACGTTCAACGACTCCGAAACTATTAAGGCAAGCAATAGTGAAGCACACGATTCGGATCCTGTTGGCGACGCCGACTTATATTTACAATTCAAACGCTGCGACGAGGACGCATACAAGGTGTTATATGGCCTAACTCCGCTCCATATTGGTGCTCTCCGAAGTAAGTGTCATCTGGTTCCACAGTTGTGGTTGACTTTAATTAACACAAGATGAAGAGTGCAACGACAAAATCATACAAGCTTTGAGCGGCTACACCGAGTTCAAGAAAAATGGAGACACGTCATTCAACCTCGAGGGTCTCTTTCACCAACTAGTCTCAGATATCACCTTACATGGCGACGAATGGCTAGCTACCAAATCCTAGACACCTACCAGTAACTTTCGCAACCTCCTCCGCATTCTCAAGGCCGAGCGGACTCTCCTGTTTCGCCAACGTGCGGGCTTTCGCTAGATAGACCAAGTTGCTGTCATAGATCCAACCTCGTTTTTCCTCCATCATAGCTTGTGTGGTATATAGTTACCCTCCACCATGGTTCTGACGAGCTACTCTAACATTGATTAGTTTAGTTTGTTTTGTTTAGTTGCTGGCTAGAAGCATCTAACAGAACCTTAAATGAGCATTTGCCATCTCCAGCCAGCTCCCGGTAAGTCTATGTCTACCATCTGCAGCATACTACAGGGCAGTTCAGATTGACTATCTCTAGTCTGCTCATCCGTCGTCGGTCTCGGTGGTACTTATACCCCCGAGCGATAACTCGAATCATTGTGTCGGCAATAAGTACTTAAGTTCTCATTCCTTTGTCAGTATCACAGCCTCTGAACACAAAGATGGAATGACAAAAACTGCATCGCAATATTAGTGTCAGACATAATACCGATGAAACTGTCGTCGGTCATTTTTGTATTTGGTAGATGTTTTTGTACAAATATGGTCCTCGCGATCCCAGGGGGCCCAGTTATCCTGCATAACTGATAATATAAAGGAAAACCCTTTTCCTATTATTTATCCCCTGGATCGTAACCGGTTCCCGGACCGTAGGTCCGCCCGCGCAACCGCCATGACCACGCCCCAAAAAAGACCGCCAGAGGCTCTCCTTTTGATAAAGTCTCCTCTAGTAGCAAATGAAACTTTCTATTCAAACAAATTGTAAATTACATCAGGTGTGGCTTTGTAATCCCAGCTGCCCCTCCAAAATCTGCTCCCTCCAGCTACCACCCCACCCCCTTTCCCTGCACCACCACCCACACCACCCCTTTACAGCTGATGGAACTTAACAAAACAATTCCTTTCATCATTGAGACACAATGGCTGGTTGCATTGGGTGCAAGCCCAGCAGGTTTTTGGTGGAAATTTGGTATTTTTTTGTGGGACTTTCTCTGCTTCCAGCAGCAAAGCCAACACCCCAATTGCTTTCCCTCCTCAAGGTGGACAGGAAGGTGCCCATAGTCACAGCTATAGTCCAGGGGTAAAGAAGTACCCCTTTAAAGTTTGACTGGGTGGATTTGGCCCCAGTGGACTGTACAATCTAGGAGGTGGAAATTGGTTCAGATGTAGTCAGAATCAACCCCAAGGTACACTGCAGGCAAAACTCTTCATATGAGATGGTGTTCAAACCCTAAGGCATATCGTGGTAGATGAAATTGGCATTTGTAACCATGGTATCATATGCCTAGAAGACTATAGAACACCATGTGCAAAAGGATGTCAGGAAAAACATATTCTCTCACGTGTAATCTACCGTAGGCTATATGGCCTACCGTAACCTCCCGTAACACCGATAACACCACATAATGAAAAATACACCAGAGCTGTTTTCGGTAATGCATGATAACGCACCTGTAATTTACCCATAGCATAACTGAATTATTACTGTAATGCAACTGTAGCGCATGTATTATATACTGCAATTTATGGATAATACTATATATTCAAGAGTTACTTATTTATTTACTACTCTGACATGTTTACACTGTACACTCTGACTCTCATGACTCCAACAAGCTCACTCCCACAACTCTGACATGCTCACTCTAACAACTCTGACATACTCACTCCCACTCCAACTCTGACATGCTCACTTTCACCACGGATCTGCTCACTCACACAACTCTGAAATATTCACTTTCTAACCTCAGATATGCTTGGTCTCACTGCTCTGACATGCTCACTCTCACCTCTGACAATGTGGCTTTGCTGCGAGCAACCTGGTAGCGGTGGAATGCTCACTCTCACCTCTGACAATCTGGCTTTGCTGTTAGCGGTGGAATGCTCACTCTCACCTCTCTGACAATCTGGCTTCACTGGGAGCAAGCTTTTGGCGGCGGATCTGGCTTCGCTGGTAGCAGTGGATCTGGCTTCGCTGGGAGCAAGCTGGTAGCAGTGGAATTCTCACTCTCACCTCTCTGACAATCTGGCTTCGCTGGGAGCAAGGTGGTAGCGGTGGATTAGGCTTTGCTGGTAGGAGGGTCTTACATGATTTTGTGGAAGAATAATCGATGAGTATAATACCCCATGCTGGTGATTGTGAAGGTGGTGATGGTGATGGTGGTGATGGTGATGGTGGTGATGGTGATGGTGGTGATGGTGATGGTGGTGATGGTGATGGTGGTGATGGTGATGGTGTTGATGGTAATGGCGGTGATGGTGATGGTGGTGGTGGAGATGACGATCGAAAAAAGGGGGTTGATGCAATGCATGCAGTATGAGAAATTTGCATCGTTCTGCAATTTGATATTACATACGGTAACACCCGCATAACATTCTCATAACTCTGCTCTAGTGGCGAAAGTACAGGGTACACTGTCATAATCAATAGGAAGCAACCGTAACACAGCGGTAACAGGGATAATATATGTCGGTTATGGTTGCACCGAAGGTTTTCCCGACGAAGGTAAGCTGAGCATTGCAGTAGCTGTGCAGTTAATCTACTATATCTACACTATCAATAATGTGATGGTAGTCATCAATGCAGAGATGAATCATTATTTCTTTCTCCTGCAAATCACTGAATACCTCCTAGATCTTCTTTGCATTGGTGATTTTTGCTTCTGGCCACATTCTTCGCCTTTCTTGGTAAACTTTCAAGTTATGAACTGTACTAAGAAATGTAACTAGTGCATTATAAAACTACAAATTGACACCAACCAGCTGGCCAAAAAGGTGGTCCTTAACACAAGTACTTTTAAGGTATAGACCTCTTATATCCGAACATCTTACTTTGTGATACTGGGCTGTGGTGGAAATTTTGATGAGAACAGACATACTCTTCCAAAGACTCCCATATTCAATTCATGATACAATCTTCCCAACAATGAACCTGTGGTTTCCAAGTTACCCATGAAGGCTATCTAGTATATAGTACTGGGTAGCATCTATAGGAAATGGTATACCACTTCTCAAGTTGGAGTCAAGCTATCAGTTGATTGAATACGATCAAGACCAACCTGGTTTGAGGTGGAGTGGAAATGTAAGGGCACCTATACCTCTGCATTAGCTGTAGCCTTATAGTATTAGTGGTATGTAATGGCGAGGTCTTATAACAAAGATTGGGGTTGCTACACCAATACTTGACGTGGCCAGATAAGCTGCAACCTTGATCTGACTGTTTCTGAGGATTAAACGTATCACTGAAAATCTAACCAACATCAGCAAAAAACAATTCCGTCCGGGCGGAATAGCTGTGACAGAGTCGATGTGCCCTGTTAGAGCCATCAGAGACACCCAGGTGGCTGATGACTCCACGCCTGGCGTCAATACCACGCATTGCATTGCATGTCGCCCTCTGATCGTGGTGACACTGTTTCTTCTCGCTCTGTCAGTCTCCTATTTTAAACGAACACTTTTGCGTTGTGGCCAACTGTGACCATACGTCGCAATGGGTTCATTGGGTACGCGCTTGCGTTGGGATTGCATTGGGACTGGTGATGCTGCAAAAATCTCTCCTCGCGTTCCTTCCATCTGCGCGCAAAATGTGATTCTCTCTTTACTTATTATACTCATCATTCCAAGTCGCCAGATCTATGTGGCTATTGACAATCCGTTGCTCGTTCCTTCCATCTCCTGTCTTAGTAATAGTAGCAATCGCTGGAATTACGTGCGTGCAGCCGACGATGTTTCCCACGCTGAAAACTCGGAAAGCAATGGCTGCTGGTGCTTTTCTCACTTGTACAAATTGCGAGACGGGATCCAAGGTACCCGAGTTTTCAGGTATTGTGGTGAGCACCAGGGCTAACCAGTACTCAATAAAAGCTCCATCCTCGTTTAGGAGTTTGATTTTGAATAGTCGTTGCAGTTGCCACGGGAGACGCCCATTCAGCACGCCATGACACCTCCCCAGGCGTTGCTTTACCCAAACCCAGTCATTCCGTCGGTCCCCTCCGCGCCAGCTCTGGCTTCCTGTGCATTGACACATCTGAGATATGCATTCACCTTCTAAACCCTCAACTTGAACCTTAATACCATGGTAAATACAGCGCTCCATTGCGTGCAGTTGTTCATCCGACATATACGTCTTGTTATGACTCTTATGCTTGATAAACTCCTGCATGCCGCTGTATATCGCCACGCGGTGCATTGCGTCTTGCGTATTGTCAAGGAATGCTCTGAAGTCTTTGATCATACCGTCAGGATGCTTTCCATCACGGCGGATTTGGGGTCCCATGAATTCTGGCTTCGCGTGTGACTGGGGGCTCAAGGGGGCAGCAAGGTCAGCACTGGAAGGGAGGACTTTGCACCCGGCAGCGCTGTTCCCCTGCTGCTGAGTGAGGGCTTGGAGATTGAGCTCTCTCATTTCGAAGCAGAGATTGCGACGCTGAAAGGTGATTACTTGTGGCAAGTAGTTGACATTGTGATTGGAGGCATTCTAACCGTCCATGAGGTTCGTTTTATGTGCTTGTTCATATCTCTCGGCAGAATGCAGTTGCAAGGCTCCGTATCAACGAATCTGTTTGGCCCAATGAGACATCAAGTGGATCTTCGGAAAGTTAAAGTCGGCATCGAACTCCTTGGAAACATTTATCTCGTCCCTGATACAACCCCGCCAGGTGTTCATTTTGCGCTGCTTCTTCGATGGTGTCCCAGTTTCAGCAGTTGTTTCCTCATCTACGTTTCGCTTCTTCACGAGTGCCATTCTCAGGGCATTGGCTTTGGCCTTCGCCTTTTTGCCGGCTCGCCCTAGCAAGAAATCATCTTTGAAGGTGTGAAAATGATGCAAGGCATCCTCCATGTAGCTCAATGTTGCATCATCGTGAGATTTATATCAAGCATACATATGGAATTCTAACAATGCCTGTGTGCACTCAATTGCGCGATTGAATATGGGACACTGAGTGGGGCTTCCACCTCGTAGACACTGGGTTATAACTCCAAGCAGGTACTGGCTCATCTCCTTCATCTTCCTCCCATTCCATTGAAAAACATCCTCATATGACTTATTTTTTGGTGTGAGGTTGTGGAAAGCAGGCACAGATAACCAGATTGCATTGTACTTGTCGAGCTGTTCGTGCGTCTTCATGAAGTGCAAAATCCACTTCTGGATGTGGTCAAGCATGCCGATCTGTATTGTATGGAGGAGGTCGGGCTTTGGGAGGTCGATCATGATACATGGAATATGTCGAAACAGATTGAATTCTTTGTGAACATCGCGCGACAAGAGTTCGGCATCGGCTGCCTCGGTGTAGGCATCACTGAGCATTTTATATAGGTTTTGATACCGCCGGGGGTGCAGCTTGTCAGGAGGGACATAATCTGCAAGTTCATTCTTTGGACACTCGCACCAAAAACAGACATGCTGCTCGAGATGATGTAGGTTGCTATACTCTCGGCAATCTGCAAGCAATGCTGCGAAAACCGGTTTGCAATGCCTGAAGTTGCCATCTGCACAGGGAACGTTGTAATACGTGCTCTCAGCGCTGGGATTTTGTTTAAAGGTGAGTGGCTGGAGTATCCGCCAGAGTACTTTGTTCAGCACCTCTCGCTTTGTCTGCCGCTGCTCATCGAGCCGCTTCTGAGGAATATTGCGGTTCTTGATTTGAATCGGGAGGAGAGCGACAATTACAATGCTGTACGTTGAGGGCATCTGGCGGATCTTCAAAGATAGTTTGCCAATTGTCATATATACAGGCCACTCTTTCTTGTCACCAGCAAAATTCGAGAGATGTGTTCCATTGGACATGAAGATCAAGGGAACCAGTGTATCCCCCACTCTGATCGTTGACTTAATGTCGATTAGCATGTGATTATCCTTGAGTATTTCTCCTCACCTGTGTCTCCCACCCCCAGTCCGCAGTGTGCATTTTGGTATAGACGCGTTTCGGTGGCGTATCACTGTTAAAGCAACGCTGAGGGGCGTAAATGAGATGCTCGGTGTAGACTGGCTGCCGCATCAACCATCTCATGCTTTTGATGATGTCTCGACTCCAGTATTTGATTGGGCGTTGGTGATTGTCATTCCATTTCATATCCTCGAGAGTGTGTAGTTCCCACTCCCCGAGAGCGTGATTATCTGGCAGGCTAGCCACGAGCTTCTGCACGCCATCCCCGTTATTGAAGCTTGGGAAACACAGAGCGTTGTTTGCATCCTTCAGCACATTCTCATAGTACGTCTTCATGCCCTTGTTCTTGATCCCACACTAGGTATATTTGTACTCTTCACGTGTTGCAAACGGGTAGTAGGGATTCTTTCTCTGTTCGTCTCATGGCAACCCTGAGCATCACGTTCTGATGGCTCAGCAATGTAATCGCTCAGCACAGCGCCGGCACCGGGGTATGTTTCCATCTGCGGCAGAAGAGGTGGCAGTGGTTGAGACTCCAAGTCTGCGATGTTTTCAACGTGTTCGAGGTAGGGAAACGCGGCCAAGCCTTCGACTGAATCTTTGTTAGCATTGAGTTTGCTACACTGAGCAGGTTCAACGCGTCGGGGCACACTGCAAAAAGTCAGATTATTCTGGCGTGCAACCTGAAGTTGTTCAGGATTGTGTAATTTGATTTGTGTAAGTTGCCAGCTGTTTGAGGTGAACTTCTTTCGGCATGAAAATTTGGGGCAACAGAAAGGGGTCTTCTCTGGCATTGTCAATGACACGCGAGGAGTGGAGTATACACTGTAGAAAGGGACGACAGTTAGTGCTGGGCCTGAGCAGCCTGGTGGATGTAAGCTCACGATACTTTCAGCTAACTTGAGAGATTTATTGAGCCTCAACACCATCACAAGTAGGTTCCTTACACGCCAGGAGTTGCAAAAACACCTCATGCGCGATGTCCCATAATACTATTAACAAAATGAAACCAATACAAAACCCATAAACAAAATAAACCCTGAGCGATTCAAAAACCTCACGACGCATGTAATAATAAATGCCTGAGATGAATATTTTAGAACAAAGGACACGAACAAGACAAGAACCTGACCCTAACCCGAACGCAATAACCATCGCCTCCTTTGCAATCTGAGGACTGGTTCACTTCTCGCCTACCGAGCCATCCGGGTGAGCCCCAGGGAGAGGGACATTGGGGAGACAGCCATTGGGGAGACTGTCGCCACCTGCTGATGAGCTGCGCAGCTGCTGATCCACATTCACATCGGAGGCGTTTCCGGCTGCCTCCGCTTCTCGCAGAGTAGGCACCACTGGGTGAGGTTTCTGTGGTGTCACAAGCCCCAAACACTCCAGCCTACTGAGGGGATGAGTCTTGGGAGGTTGTGGTTGTGGGCGAGTCTCCGGGGTTTGTGGCCATGGGGAAGGCGCCGGAGGTTGTGGCCGTGGGGTATGCTCGCGGATCTCCTGTCCTTGCTCAGGTAGCACCATTGGCTGATCGTCAACCATGGTATCTGCATTGTCAGCCGATGAATTTACCATCTCCCCCTGGCCAATCGTCCGAGGTTCTTTGCCATCATCCTCATCCTCATCCTCCTCCTCATTGTCATCCTCCTCCTCCTCATCCTTCTTCTCACCATCTTCCTCCTCTTTATCTGCCACCTCTTCATCGTCACTGTCCCTTTCCATATCCACATCGCCGTCTAAATCAGCCCCACACGGTGCGTCCACATCATCCTCCATGCGCATATCCACATCAGAATCATGTTCGGAGCCTTATTCGCCGTCCGACTCATCGGTAGAGTAGGTATCATCATCTGAGGAAATTGACATGGCGGGTGATGGTTCCAGCTCTAAATATACCAGCTCTAGTTAGCCCTCTGTGTCCGAGTCTGCCTCATAAATTTCCTTCCGCATCTTGAAAGAAATGGCACGAGAGATATCATCTCCCCCAGGGGTTTGTTTAACAATACCTTTCCCTTTACTGTTTCCCTTCCCCTTCCCCTTCGCTTCCTCCATTGCCTTCCCCTTCCCCTTCCCTTTCCCCTTCTAGTCCTTAGTTGCCTTCCCTTTGCCCTTCCCATCTTTCGTTCCATTCCCTTTCCCGGACCCTGTCTCACAGCCCTGGGTGTCCTCCTTAACCTCGCCATCGTCATTGTCTTTGCCATTGCCAGGATGGCTCCTTCCACGGCTCGGAGCTCCGGGATCTGCCCAGTTTTCATTATCATCATCGCTGTGGATTATCTCATCCCAATTCAGTGGTCTAACAGCCAGGAAGATGCCTGGCTTGTACTGCCGGCAGCTTTGTGGCTCAGTATTTGCCCTGAGATCATCCCTACGGTACCAAGAGAAACGCTCGGAGGTGCATTTAACCTTCCCCAAGCTAGATGTCCTCAGATCGGAGTGATTGACTTGATCCTTGAAGGCAAGGTGGTTGTCCCACCTCCAATTGTTCATTTGGTTGTGGGTTTTGTCAAACATTTGCCCCATATATGAGCAGAAGGCTGCCCACCACTCCTAAAAAGGCAAACTCCTGCTCCTGCAGTGTGGCCACATCAGCTGGAATTGGGATAAGTGGCGAGTGGTGACTGGATCAAGAAAGATTATATCATAAAAGACGTCCCATGCCCCCTCATCCTTGATGCCGCAAACATTGTATTTCCGTATGAGTCCATGGGTGTGTTTCGGGATGAATCCCTTTATTCGGTTCTGATCCAGTGACAGGCGTCGATTTATGACCGATGTTGGAATCTTTGCCCTAGCCTTCCCCTTTCCTGTGCAGCTGCCCTTTGGTGCCATCGCTGTGAGTTGAAAATGAATCTACATCTGAAGCATTAGCATTATGATACAGTTGCATGTAGCTCAAGGAAGCCAAGAGTGATCGTACAAAGGTGTGTGGGTTATCGGGTGTGTTTTGGAATGAGAGGTGTTGTTTTATGCAAGTAATGTGATGTCGAGATAGTCCAGGATGCTGGCGGTGTGTTTAATATGGGAGGAAGAGGGAATGGAGGTGTAGGCGGGAAGAAGGAATATATATACTCGAGTTCCTGCGATTTCTTGGTTCAACTTGGGAGATATGATAATTTTGATTCATATCCTGCGTTGTGTTGGTTAACGCACATAAAACGGCCCAGCCTTCATCTTGCGCAACCACCAGGAACCTCATGAATGAGAAGCCTCGAGACGAGATTTAGTACTCACGGTGAGGAAAGTTTACAATGCTGGGCGTTGCTTTTGCATCTCACACCACTTTCACCGCTCAGACCTCATGCATCTTGAAACAGACTAAGCAGTTCTCAGCGTGTCTTAACTGTGCAACCATCCAACACGGCTACTAATATACCTAGCGGTGGAAAAAGCACACGTAACTGATGTCATAGGATAGAGAATACGTCATTGTTTGCTTTGCAATGGTGATAGCTCTGCCAAAGGGGGATTTCCACTGGAAAGCAGAAGATATACACAATCAATGGTTCGAAGTATTGTGCCAAGAACGAGTGCAATACTATCATAACCGCGCCAAGATGGCATAAACACCCTTCAAGCAGTGCAAATAGACCTTCAGATGTTGCTGCAACAGTGAATATCAATGCTGAGTTTAATCTGAGTTTAATCTGATGGCAGGTAACCCCATAATTGAATGCATTTCAAGGGATCTTGTCCCCGAGAATTGTCACGGTTTAGAGTCTAGCGCGGTGCACACTGCGCCTCCCTCTTTTGTCGAATCCCTCCCAGGTCACTGAAATCGGTGTCTACCTCGCCTGCCGTTGCATATGCATGGAGAGGAAATTGTTCCTGCATTCTTAAAGTTGAACTTCTATATGAGACTATGCCTTTGCAAAGCCCTCACCCTGACACGACTCCGGTTGTACGAAATGTTCGATGTCTTGCTAGTCGTCAGATTCAACAAAAGCGTGGGCCTTCGGGGAATTCTCCACTTCTCCCTCCTGAGAGACCCATTTCCGTACCAGCTGGCGAGAGGGATTCCTCTCACGGACGGAGTTCCTTAGCCTCTACAGTCCAAAGTCAGAACTCCACCCCCTCATCTTCGCTGAACGATTCTCACATTGCAGATATCACTCAACGCATGACTTCCACCCCGTCCGCTACACAGTGACGGTCAATAAATACTCCTACACCCATGCTGGGTACAAGCAGTTATAGCACACCAGCAGCCAGCGGAACCGCACAGAGAGACCCAACGTGTCGCGTTGTATCCAGCCCCTCATCCGGCATTGCTAGCACCCCCACACCTCTCAGTGGTCTTGAAAACCTGCCTACCGCCATCCCTAATCCAGAAGCCTGCGCGATCATTACAAATCCAGTGCAAACGCGAGCTACAGGAAGGAATCGGAGACAGAGGCAGTGGCAATTGCAACCACAGGCGGTGTCAACACCTCTATCAGAGGTCTCCGGCAGTGGCACATCAGCAAGAAAATATTTCCGTCCGGGTGGAATGGCTCCGTCAGAGTGGATGCGCTACGTCAGAGGCATCAGAGACACCCTGGTGGCGGATTACTCCGTGCCCGGCCTCAACACCACGCGTCGCGTTGCATATCTCCCTCCGATCCCTGTTTCAGTGTTTCTTCTTGCTCTGTCGGTCTCCTACTGTAAACGAACACTCTGGTGTTGTGGCCAACTGTGAGCATAAGTCGGAATGGGTTCATTGGGTACGCGCTTGCATCGTGATTGCAATGCAACGGGTGACGTAGCAAAAATCTCTCCTCGCGTTCTTTCTACCTGCGCGCAAACTGCAATTCTCTCGGTACTAATTATACACATCATTCCAAGTCGCCAGATCTATGTGGCTATTGACAATCCATCGCTCATTCCGTCCGTCTCCTGTCTTACTACTAGTAGCTATCTCTCGAATTACGTGCGGGCAGCCGAGGATGTTTCGCACACCGAAAACTTGCAAAGCAACGGCTGCTGGTGCATTTCTCACTTGTACAAATTTCGAGACGGGATCCAAGTTACCCGAGTTTTCAGGTATAGTGGTCAGCGCGAGGGTTAACCAGTACTCAACGAAGGCTCCATCCTCGTTTAGGAGCTTGATTTTGAATAGACGTTGCAGTTGCCATGGGAGACGCCCATTCAGCACACCATAACACCTCCCCAGGCGTTGCATTACCCACACCCAGTCGTTCCGTCGATCCCCTCTGTGCCAGCTCTGGCTTCCTGTGCATCAACATATCTGAGATATGCGTTCACCTTCTAAACCCTCAACTTGAACCTGAATACCATGCTGAATACAGAGCTCCATTGCGTGCAGTTGTTCATCCGATATATACGTCTTGTTATGACTCGTATGCTTTATACACTCCCGCATGCCGCTGAATATTGCCGTGCGGTGCGTTGCGTCTTGCATATTGTCGAGTAATGCTCTGAAGTCTTTGATCATAGCGTCAGGATGCTTTCCATCACGGCAGTTTGGAGGTCCTATGAATTCGGGCTTCGCATATGACTGGGGGCTCAGGGGGGCAGCCTGATCAGCACCAGAAGGGAGGACATTGCAGGTGGCAGCGCTGTTCCCCAGACTCTGAGCGAGGGCTTGGAGATTTAGCTCACTGATTGCGAAGCAGATGAAGCGACGCTGAAAGGTGATTACTTGTGGCAGGCAGTTAAGATTGTGATTGGAGGCGTTACAACCGTCCATGAGGTTCGTTTTATGTGCTTGTTCATGTCTCTCGGCAGAATACAGTTGCAAGGCTCGATATTGACCAATCTGTTTGGCCCAATGAGACATCAAGTGGATCTTCGGAAGGTTGAAGTCGGCATCGAACTCTTTGGAATTATCTATCTCGTGGCTGATATAATGCTGCCAGGCATTCCATTCGCGCCACTTCTTGGATAGGGTCTAAGTTTCAGCATTTGTTTCCTCGTCTACGTTTCACTTCTTCAGGAGTTTCGTTCTCAGGGCATTGGCTTTGGCCTTCGCCTTTTTGCTGGCTCACCTGAGTAAGAGAACATCTTAGAAGGTGTGAAAACGATGCAAGGCGTCCTCCATGTAGCTCAATGTTGCATCATCATGAGATGTATATTGAGCATACATATAGAATTCTAACAATGCCCGTGTGCACTCAATTGCGCAATTGATTATGACACCCTGAGCGGGGTTTCCGCCTCGTAGAGACTAGGTTACAACTCCAAGCAGGTATCGGCTCATTTCCTTCATCTCCTTCCCATTCCATCGAGAAACTTCCTCATATGACTTATTTTTTGGTGGGAGGTTGTGGTAAGCAGGCACGGATGTCCAGATTGCATTGTACTGGTCGAGCCTTTCGTGCGTCTTCATGATGTGGAAAATCCACTTCTGGATGTGGTCAAGCATGCCGATCTGCTTTGGATGGAGGAGGTTGGGTGTAGGAAGGTCGCTCACAATACAGGGAATATGTCAAAACATGTTTAATTCTCGGTGAACATGGCGCGACGAGAGATCGGCATCAGCTGCCTTCGTGTTGGCATCGCTGACCGTTCTATATAGGATGTGATCCAGCCAGGGGTGTAGCCTGTTAGGATGCACACAATCTCCAAGTTCATACTTTGGACACTCGCACCAAAAACAGACATGCCGCTCGCGATGATGTAGGTCATTATCGTCTGAACAATATGCAAGCCATGCTGCTAAATTCGGATTGCAACGCCTGGAGTTGCCATCTGCACAGAGAACATTGTAATACCCGCTCCCGGTGCTGGGATTTTGTTGAAAGGTGAGTGGCTGGAGTAACCGCCAGAGTACTTCTTTCAGCACCACTGGGTTTGTTTGCCGCTGCTTGTCAAGCCGCTTCTGAGGAATGTCGTGGTTCATGATTGGAATCAGTAGGAGAGCGACCATTACGACGCTGTGCGTTGAGGGCATCTGGCGGATCTTCGAACATAGATTGCCAATTGTCATATATACAGGCCACTCTGTCTTGTCGCCAGCAAAATTCGAGAGATGTGTTCCGTTGGACATGAAGATCAAAGGGAACCAGTGTATCCCCCACTCTGAGCGTTGACTAAACGTCAATTAGCACGTTATTATCCTTGAGTATCTCTCCTTATCTGTGTCTACCACCACCAGTCCGCAGTATGCATTTTGGTATAGAGGCGTTTCGGGGGCGTATCGCTGTTGAAGTAACGCTGAGGGGCCGAAATACGATGCTTGGTGTAGGCTGGCTGCTGCATCAACCATCTCATGCTTTTGATGATGCCTTGACTCCAGTATTTGATAGGGCATTGGTGATTGTCATTTCATCTCATATCCTCGAGAGTGTGTAGTTCCCACTCCCGGAGTGCCTGATCATCTGGCATCCTAGCTACGAGCTTCTGAACGCCATCCCCATTGTTGAAGCTTGGGAAACGCAGAGCGGTGTTTTCTTCCTTCGGCACGTTGTCATAGTACGTCTTCATGCTCGTCATCTTGATCCCACACTGGATATATTTGTACTCTTCACGTGTCGCAAACGGGTAATAGGGATTGATTTGTAGGTCCGTCTCAAGGGAGCCCTGAGCGTCGCGGTCCAATGGCTCAGCAATGTAATCGATCAGCGGGGCGCCGGGGCTGGGGTCTATTCCTGTCTACAGCAGAGGTGACGGTGGTTGAGACTCCGAGTCTGTGATGTCTTCAACGTGTTCGAAGTAGGGAAACCAGTCCCAGTCTTCGACTGAATTGTTGTTAGCATTGAATTCACGATGCTGAGCGGGTCCAACGCATCAGGGCATGCTGCGAATTGTCAGATTCTTCTGGCGTGCAACTTGAAGGTGTTCAGGATGGTGTAATTTGATATGTTTAAGTCACCAGCTGTCTGAGGTGAACTTCTTTCGGCATGAAAATTCGGGGCAATGGAAAGGGGTTTTCTCTGGCATCGTCGATGACACGCGAGGAGTGGAGTATACACTGTAGTAAGGGACGAAAGTTGGTGCCCGGCCTGAGTAGCCTCGTGTCCAAGCTCAGGATACTTTCAGCTAACTTATTGAACCTCAACACCACCACCAGGAGGTTCCTTACACGCCAAGAGTTGCAAAAATGCTGCATGAGCGATGTCCCATAATACTGTGAATAAAATAAAACCAATAAAATGAACCCAATACAAAACCCATAAATACAATAAATCTTGAGCGATCCAAAAACCTCGCGACGCGTGTAATAATCAATGCCTGAGATAAATAGATTAGAACAAAAGAAACAACCAAGACAAGAACCCGACCCTAACCCAAATGCAACAACCATCGTCTCCTCTGTAACGTGTGGACTGGTTCACTCCTTGCCGACCGAGCCATCCAGCCGCACCTCAAGAACAGGGACATCGGGGAGAGGGAGATCGGGGAGAGGGACATCGGGGAGTGGGACATCGGGGAGAGGGACATCGGGGAGACTGTCGCCACCTGCCGATTCAATCAGCAGCGGCTGATCCACATCCACATCCGAGGTGTTTCCGGCTGCCCAAGCTTCTTGCAGAAATGGCACCTCCGGGCGACATTTTCGCGGCGTCACATGCCCCAAATGCTCCAGCCCACTCAGGGGATGAGTGTCCGGAGTTGGTTATCGTGGGCGAGGCTCCGGGGTTCGTGGCCATGGGGCAGGCGCAGAAGGTTGTGGCCATGGGGTATGCTCGCGCGTCTCCTGGCGTTGCTCAGGTAGCACGGTTGGCTGAGCGTCTACCATGGTACCTGCATCGTCAGCCGAGGTGTTTATCATCTCTCCCTGGCCAATTGTCTGAGGTTCTTTGGCATCATCCCCATCCTTATCCTCCTCCTCATTCTCATCATCTTCCTCCTCCTCCTCCTCCTCCTTATCTTTGTTCTCTTCATCTTCCTCCTCTTCATCTTCCTCCTCTTCATTGACACCGTCCCTTTCCATATTCACATTGCCATCTAAATCAACGCCGTCCGGTGCGTCCACATCATCCTGCATTCGCATTTGTTCATCAAATTGATGTTATGAGTCATGTTCGCTGTCCGATTCGGTTGAGTCGGTATCATCATCTGAGGATATTGGCACGGCGGCCAATGCTTCCGGTTCTAAATATACCTGCTCCAGTCAGCCCTCTGTGTCCAAGTCTGCATCTGACATTTCCTTCTGCAACTGCAAAGCAACGGCACGAGAGATATCATCTCCCCCTGGGGTTTGTTTAACAATACCATTCCGTTAACCATTGCCTTTCCCCTTCCCCTTCCCTTTCCCTTTCCCGTCCTCAGTCGCCTTCCCTTTCCCCTTCCCGTCCTTTGTTCTCTTCCATTTCCTGGTTCCTTTCTCACCGCCCGGTGTGTCCTCCTCACCCTTGCTGTCATCATTGTCATTGTTATCGCTAGGACGGCTCCGTCCACTGCTCGGCACTCCGGGATCTGCCCAGTTCTCATCATCATCATCCTGATGGAGTATCTCATTCCAATTCAGTGGTCCAACGGCCAGGAAGTCGCCTGGCTTTTACTACCGGCAGCTTGGCGGCTCAATCTTTGCCCTGAGATCATCGGCACCGTACCAAGAGAAATGCTAGCCGGTGTGTTTAATCTTTCTCGAGTTGGTTGTCTGCGGATTGGAGCAATCGACTTGATCCCTGAAGGTACGGGGGTTGTCCTACCTCCAATTGTCCATTTGGTCGCGGGTTTTGTCAAACATTTGCGCCATATATGAGCCGAAGGCTGCCCAGCACTCGCGAGAAGGTGTACTCCTGCTCCTGCGGTGCGGCCACATCAGCTGGAATTGTGAAAAGTGGCGAGTCGTGACTGAATCAAGAAAGATTATATCATGAAAGAGGTCCCAGGCCCTCTCATTCTTGATGCCGCAGACATTATATATCCATACGAGTCCACGGATGTGTTCCGAGATGAATCCCATCATACGGTCCCGATCCAACGACAGGCGTCGATTTATAACCGATGTCGGCATTTTTGCCCTAGCAGTTCCCTTCCCGCTACTTCTGCGGCTGCCCTTTGGTGCCATCGCTGCGAGTTGAAAATGAATCTACATCCGAGGCGTTAGCATTAAGATACAGTTGAACGTAGCGAAAGGAAGCCCAGAGTGAACCTTCAAAGTCGCGCAGGTTATCGGGTGTGTTTTGGAACGAGAGACGTTGTTTTGTGCAAGTCACGTGATGTCGAGAAAGTTCAGGATGCTGCCGGTGTGTTTAATACGGGAGGAAAAGATAATGGAGGTGTAGGCGGGCAGAAGGGATATATATACTCGAGTTCCTGCGATTTGATTCATATCCTGCGTTTCTTTAGTTAATGAACACAAACCGGCCCAGCCTTCATCTTGCACAACCACCAAGCACCTCATGAATGAGGAGCCTCGAGACGAGATTCAGTACTTGCAGTGAGGACTGTTTGCGACGCAGGGCATTGCTTTGGCATCACATACCACTTTCACCGCACAGACCTTGTGCATCTCGGAGCACACTGAGTAGTTCTCAAGTTGTCCCAACTGTGCAACCATCCAACACAGCTACCAATGCCTAGTGGTGGGAAAGCACCCGCAACTGATGTCATAGGATAGAGCATCCGGCGCTGTTCGCTTCGTGATGCTTTTCGCTCTGCCAAAGGGGGATATCACCCACGAAGCTGGAGATATACACAATTGATGGTTCGAAGTATTGTGCGAAGAACGAGTGCAATCCGATGCCAATCACGCCAAGAAGACATAAACACCCTTCAAGCGGTGCAAATAAACCTTCAGACGTTGCTGTAACAGTGAATATTATTGCTGAGTTTAATCTGAGTTTAATCCGATGGCAGTTAACCTCATAATTGAATATACACACACCTTCGATAATCACACTCAATGCCTGGTTTTGCCAAGCTTTCCCCTCTTTTGGGGGGGAGCGGGGTTTTACTTTGGCTTCACTCCATACCTTTTGTCTGTGTCCGCTTGCTTTTGCAAGTGTATCTCGTTGTTTTAAAGCTCTCTTTACCACTCAGCATCGACATCGATCGGTAGTCTACCCAGCAACTTGCCACTTGATGTTGTATGCCAGTTATCGAAGCCTACGACATGCCCGTGGATATACCAGTACGTGAGGTCCGGAAGCGTTAAAGCCATGGCCTATCAGCGCAGTATCAGTGAAGTTCCGTCAAGCGGCTGCCTAAAAAACCCTGCGAAACGTGAGTGCTGAGATACACGCTCCATACAAGCTCTTCAAACCGACTACGATGGACTCAAGACCCGCTTCTTGGGCACCACTAGGACGAAGTACAAGAAGCTGGCCTTATGATAATATCACCCTCCGCCCCTCCGTCCCAGCCAAGCCCGATAATGGTCAGAGTGCCTGTTATGACCTAGGGAGATTCACTTCCGGACCTCCAGATGTCCTGCTTCGCTCTACTGTGTTTTGAGTTGGGGCGGTTGGGGTATTCCACTGCGATAACATCAAAGAGACCCTGGACTGAGCGTGAGCGAGGATTTTTTAAGCGGTGGTCGTCAGATGACGGGATGTGCAGGTTATACTCTAGGAAGGGGGGCCACTTAATTTGAAGGATATGGGGGAGAGGACAGTTTCCCGGGGAGCGTGGCAGTTGCAACTTTGCCGTGTGGGAGTTGTTTTCATTTGCGCAGAAGCTGCTGCGGAGGGGAAGTTGTGGTATTTATAAAAAGTGTAGTTTATGCCATGGCCGCTATGCGGCCGAATGCAATATGATTACAAACAAACAAACAAACCACGGTGGATCGGCCCTCACTATCACCAACTTGACAAAGTCCCAAAATAATCTTCAAAGAGTGATGGATTGTGAATCGTGGCGTATAGTAGCCGGCCCTAGTGATAAACTGGATCTTCTGGCCATATTGCGGCGGCCATTGAGCAAGGGTGCGCTTCTTGCCCTCAGGTATGCTGCAAGAACCCCACGTTTGCCAAGCGACCCCTGATTAAAACTTGGTAATTCAAGTCTTTGGAGTTCTTCGGTCTTGCCTATTTTATTTATTTGCATTGATTTCCAGGTGGGCACGGCTGTGCTTACACCACACAACAATAAAGCTCTAAGACACTGCACTGCTTGTGAAGCAACTTAAGGTTTATGTAGCAAGTTATGAATAACTACCTATCAACTGTAAAATCTGGCCTGCATCAACAGCAGCATCTATTTTCTCCAATGCTTGAAGCCAATTGGTAATCCAGCAGCAGACGAATAAGATCAACGCATTCGGAATCTTATGCAACCTGCACGTACGGGGAACACACAATCCTAGACAGAATCATAGGTCACATCCCCGCCACATGACTTAACAGCCAGTCCATGAAATAGCGCACAGTTCCCATCCTCTTTGCGATACAGCTGCAGAGATACATCCAATCCTCGGTTCAGAGAATAATCTGGTCGCACTGAGCGCATACCCGAAGATTCAAACAGTATCTGATGCCTACAGCATCGCCTCCGAGATACGACACGTTCCACTACACAATGGGCGTGCTCTCGAACATAACGGTGTTGTTCCCTCCGCTTATACCACCGCCAGCGGAGGAGCTTCTGGGTCCTCCTCCGGCTGGGAAGAATGCTTGGATAAAGAGTCGGATATAAAAAATTTCGAATATTCCAGCGGTTCCAGATTGACTGAAGGGCGCGAGATCAATCGGCACGATTTTACGGCAGAGTTATCGAATCCGAATTCAGTCCGTCTCTTCCTGGTAGAGGGTCTTTCAAACAAGAACATCTCGGATTTTGGACAACATTTGGGCGTGGAAAAGAAATTCTTTCACCATCACTTTCTGGATTGTCTCCCACATGACCGGCTACGATCAGCTCCTGATGGCTGCTTTTTTGCCAAATGGTCATGTCGAGTACTTCAAGAACATGCCCAATGGTCCATTGAGACTAAAATTGCGTCCGGACAGCCGTATGATGTGGATATATTATTATTCGATTAAAACAGCGAAAGTCCGAAGAGATCTATTAGAATCTCAAAAGAAGTATACGAAGAAGAAGTATTGCAAATATAACGAAACCAAGTAATGTTCGAAAGATAAGCATATACTGAGAAGAGGATTCGAGAGGATATATTGTAGTATTCCGATCCATGTCTGAGCAAGTCTAAAGAACTGTTCTCTAACTGGAGAAACAGCATCTATATATACAATAATGAACGGGTGATTGTCCGTGACCACGGTCGCGGATCAATAACCAAAACAGGAAGAGAAAAACTCTGCAACTGTACATAAGAACCGTAAAAAATATAACAGAACAATCTAAGCGCGTTCTGTTAAGATAAGTGCTGATAAATCCCTTATCCAACGGAAACAAAAAGAAGGTTCTAGACAAGTTCTAACTGGAACTTTCTAGACAACCTAAACATAAAAGATAACAAAAGTATTAAAAGTTATTAACACACCACATTATTCTTATCCATAAAGTACCGTCTTATCGTAAGAAGAATACTTAAGAAAGTACAATATTAGTAAAGAGAAATGTAGATACTCCCGTATTTTCAATACCCCTTCTCACTTTGATCCAAATATCTTTGAACACAAGTGGTCATTAACATATCTCGTCATTCCCTTTGTACATATATCTGCCAAATTTTCTTCCAAAGTTACATACATAACAGACACATTTCCTTGTTCGATTTGCTCTTCAGTAAAGTGATATGCGATGTCGATATGTTTTGATCGGTCATTAAGTTTTGGATTATATGCCACATCCATAGCAGCATTGCTATCGCAAAAGAGAGCCGTAGGAATATCCTTTTTCAATAGCTCTTGAGTTCCACGCTTCAATCAGAGATGACGTTTTGTCATCATAGCAAGTGCCATATACTCAGCCTCGCGAGTGGAGGTAGCAACAGACCGCTGTTTTCGACTTCTCCAGGAGATAGTAGCGTTCGCAAGTTGAAATATATATCCAGAAAAGCTTCGTCTTGTATCTAAACAATTGCCATAAGATGCATCCGTATAAGCAGTCATTTTGAGTTGATTATTCCATGGATAGAACAGGTGTCTATCCTTTGTTCCTTGGAGATATCGAAGTACTCGTTTGGCTGCCGTTAGGTCCTTTGTGGCGGGAGATGAGTTGAATTGAGAGAGGTGAGTGATTGTATATGCTCGGTCAGGTCTCATTCCAGTAACTAAATACATCAAAGATCCGATTATTTGTTTATATACCGTTGCATCGGTACGTCCGTCGTCATCTTCAATAGCCTTCAACTGATGATTTGAGTCGATAGGTGTTAAGACGGGCTTGCAATCTTGCATCGAAAAACGGTTCAGAATCTTATCGATGAATGTCGTCTCGGAGAGAGTGATCCCATTGTCAGTAAAGGTTATTTGGATTCCTAGAAGCCAATTAAGCTCACCCATGTCGTTGACCTTGAACTCAGTCTTCAACACGTTAATGGTTTGCTCTTTCAGCTCTTCAGTAGCTCCAAACAGTGTAATATCGTCCACATATATAGCTAAGAAAAGGTCCCCTGATTCGTGGACGAGAACACAGGGATCCCAAGCACTGATAACAAATCCGAAAGGTCCTAGGTATTCTACTAACTGGTAGTACCATTCTCTCGGAGATTGTTTCAATCCATAAATACACCTCTTTAATTTTGCCACCATTCCATCTAACCGGCTGCCTTCCGGTAGATCCATATAAACTTCTTCCTTCAATATCCCATACAGAAATGCAGTCTTGACGTCAAGTTGTTGAGGTCGCCATCCTTTGCATGCTGATAATGCTAGTAAAAGTCTAAGAGAATCGTAACGAACCACGGGGGCGAATATTTCATCGTAATCCTGGCCTAAGATTTGTGAGAATCCTTTGGCAACTAACCGTGCCTTATATCGTTCGACTTCTCCTTGAGCATTTCCTTTGGCTTTATATATCCATCTGCTAGCCACAACTTTTCTTCCCGCTGGTTTCGGGATAACATCCCATTCATCATTTTCCTTAAGTGACTTTAGTTCTTCATCCATCGCCTTCTTCCAATCTGACCATTGTGGTGACACTTTGGCCTGTTGGTAGGACTTTGGTTCTTCAACTGTTAGTACACTCAAAGTTGCCCACTGACTTCCTTCGGGTCCTTCCAGAGGTTGAGGTTCTGGAGTTGGAGGTCGAGGAGGTGCATTCCGCATACTAGCTCCAGGGGCATAACCCTCGAAACCATAGCGTTCAGGCGGATTAACAACTCTTCCGGCACGAGTGACAACCTGACCAAATGGAATTGGTGGTGGCGTCATAGGTTGTAGAGAAGGAGGTCATTGATTGGAGTGTTGATGTGCTTCTTCTAGGAAGTGGTCTGCAGGAACCACCGTTCGAATAGATTTGTCAAATTCCTCAACTCTGTTGAGTTCTTCGATCAATATCCATTCATTCGGTTGTTCGGATTGTTGGGGTAAATGTTCACCATAAGCCATACCACTGGCATCATAAACCCAATAAGGAGCACCTAAATATCCGTCTTTCTTTCCTTCCTTAAAATCCGCTTGCATTAGTCGAGCAATGATCTCATGACCATTGTCGACCAAGTCATTAGCTCTTTGAGGATTCTCATCCATCCACTGACGCCACATATCATCCGACGTTTTACCCTTATTATTATAGGTATACTCAACGGATGTTAATGGGGTATTTCTTTGGAGAGGAGTGAGAACTTGATCGATTCGACGGTTTATCGTTGGCGTAGCCCCTTCTATCTTAAGAGGGGGGAAGAAGGTGTCTGCTGATACTATAGTCTTTTTGGTATCAGATAAGAACACTCTATAATGATGGGGGACATTGGTGTATCCAGTAAAAATAGCCCTTTGTGCCCTCGGAGATAACTTCTTTCCATCCATTCATTTCTGATACGGTACATGGATATAACATTCTCTGCCGAAGGGTTGAAGGTGCTGGATCGATAGCTTGGTGCCATAAAAAGCCTCATAAGGAGTTTGATCCTTTAATGCCGAATGAGGTTGTCGATTTTTTATATATACTGAGGTTAACACAGCCTCAGCCCATAACTTCTTATCATAAGTTGATGCACTTTCGAGCATAGCTCTAAGTGACTCTTCTATCGTACGATTAAGTCGTTCTGCAACTCCATTTGACTAGGGAGAATACGGAGGGGAAAACTCATGTATAATTCCCTTTGATTCAAAGTACCCTTTCAAGTCCTTGGTAACATATTCCCCACCATTATCCGTTCGAAACGCTGCAGGAGTTTTGTGGTTTTGAAGTTCCATTTCTGCAACACAATCTTTGACTACCTTAGTTGTCTCGGATTTTTGTTTCATAAATCGAACCCATGCAACCCAAGTAGCATCATCGATTAGAGTAATAAAATATAGGGAATTACCATATGACGGAACCGGAAAGGGACCACTCAAATCGGAATGAACAAGATCGAGTTTTTTCCTATCCTTTCTAGATGTTGTTGTACGAGGACACCAAGTCATTTTGCTTTTAATGCAGGAGGAGCAGACGTAATTCGTTGGTCTTGCTGGTATATCGGCATCGGAATACAACTGTAGCGATTTATCCATTGTTGATGGCACTAAATGTCCGAGAGCCTGATGCCAGAAGTCATAAGTAATATGGGCCGAATGTGATATCTCAGGAATTTTAAACAAATTTCCGTCAAAAACAGCTTCAAAAACAACTTTTGTTCCCTTATTAACTGAAATATAATCACCCTCTCCGAACTCTGTATATCCTTTTTCCCGCAATTTCCTCCAAGAAATCAAAGGATGCGCCAAATCAGGAACATGCAAAACACCTCGGACACAAAAAGAGGAAACCGAACCATCTCTCAAAACACAGTCCATCACCACATCTCCCTTGCGAACAATCTCCATGCGCTGTTGTGAACTGGATTTTACAAATCCACTACATACCGAGTAGTTGAGGAGACGTTCTGCATAAGGGGTCATGTGTGAGGTACAGGCCATGTCAAAATAGAAGGATTTGTTCCTTACTTTTTGTTCCTCTGTAGTAACATTTGCTTCCTCGGCCTTTTCCTTCTCTTCTTTTTCCTTCTTTTCTTTATTCATCTTTTGCAGACGAAAACATTCATTCCAGGTATGTCCTTCGGATTTTCCTGGATTATATTTCTTGCACCAGGTGCAAGTTCTCGAGGAGGAGGTGGAGGAGTTGTTGGTATTTCCCGATTTCGTCGGTTTCTTTCCCTTTTTCTCATTGCCCGAGGGCTTAGAAACAAAGAGAGCGAAATTGTCTTCAATCTCGGAGGTGTCGATATCGATAAGTCGTTGCTTTACGTCAGCATACGACAAACTATCTTTTGTTGTAAGATTATTGATCACATTTTTATGGTGTTTAACCAAAAAACCCAACAGAAAATCTCTCTTGGCCTTATCTGCATTAAGAAACGTAGTGAAGGTTTTTCGGTACGAATCGGAGGAGGCTTTCGAAAGTTTCATAAGGTGGAGCCACTGGGACTCAAACTTGGATTTAAATCTTGGTAAGTCTGTACCAGAGTATTGAGTAGGAAGGGAGACCAGATTCATTATCTGGGAGACAAGTGCAAAAGCCGAGTCTCTATAGTATTCGGTGCGAAGCCAGGTCCACATCAGGTGCGGGTCCTTCAACTTGAAAATTTTCTCCAAAATGTCTTGGGAGACCACCTGTATGAATATGGTCGACGCAGTATGTTTAAGATGCTTGAATGGATCCATTTCTGTCTGATCAGCATCATCTGCTGGAGACACACCATCCACCACTACTTCATATGCCTTAATGCCCTTCAGAACTATGTTCATTGAGGCACTCCATATCCGATAATTATCATGTCCAGTAAGTTTCCCAATACTATCGAGTTTAACATTCTCGGTGTGTTCTTGTCGACGCGAGCCGAAACAGAGAACTCAGGATTTTTTCCGGAGGAGGAGAAATCACTGGGTGCCATTACTGGTGTTTTTGGAGGAGGTGAGGAAGGTAATGATCCGAGTGGTGTTGTTGAAGATTCAATTACTTCTGGATATTCGACGGGAATAGTTTTAGCAACGGATCCGGGTAACCCACCAGCGGTCCGGGTTTGGACCGGAAAAACGGTTCGGTTCGGTTCCAGACCCATCCAATCACCCGACCCAGAGCTTCTTGGCAGGCCAAACCCGTACCAGTACCCATCAACCCGCGGGTTCTGCCAGGTTTGGCTAGACCCATCGGTTCCAGTCTCCGGTTCTCCTTTTCGGGTTTTTCTATTTATGGTCGCAGTCAAATATGTTACTGTTATGTGCAAAATATTAACTTTGGTACATCATTCTCTTTATTGGTTTCATTGGCAGTGTTAAGGGTTTTCCCTTAACAGAGTATATGTACCTGGGATAACCAACAGGGTACTTGTCAGTGAAATAACCTTCGGGCCACCTGACTTGCAAAACGACTACCCTAGGCATCCCCAGAACTCGCAGTCACAATTACCTTTAGTGTAACGGGCGGGGTCGGACGCAGGTGATATAGATGTTGCAGGACTGAACTCGAAGTGCGTATCGAGGAACGAGAATCAGAATATGTTTCAAAGTCGGACTATTGCTTTGCTATACAAGAGAACGA